>Ga0153915_10000116_pt1 | contig 69197 bp, 54 predicted proteins | sample Opewatmetagenome_2_FD_107003 | JGI IMG/M metagenome (GOLD analysis project Ga0153915, IMG submission 107003) | Freshwater wetland microbial communities from Ohio, USA - Open water 3 Core 3 Depth 3 metaG | ecosystem: Environmental > Aquatic > Freshwater > Wetlands | place: USA: Ohio, Lake Erie...
CACGGATCCGCCGGACAGGGGGATCACGAAGACGAGCAGATAGGACAGGAAGAAACGGAGGAAGAACCGCCGCGGGGAATCCGACGGGAGCATCAGCGGCCCTTCGCTCCGGAAAGCGGCGGGAGCATGGCGTCCGTCGGACGGCCGGGGACCAGCCGGCCGTCCGCCACGAATCCCTCCCCGCGCCCCGAAAGGACGCGGATGAGGCGGGCGCGCCATGCCGCCAGGGCATCCGCGTGCGTTCCGTCGCGCGCGAGGTCGCGGAGCTCCCCGGGATCCGAGGCCAGGTCGAACAGCTGTTCCCGGCCCGTCTGGGAGTACCAGACGTATTTCCCCGATCCGTCGGTCAGCCAGTGCGCGGATCCGCCGCAGAAAAGCCCGGAGTGTTCGCCGTGAAGGTGTTCCCGCCAGGGGACTTCGAGACCCCGCGCGAGGGGAAGGACGCTGCGGCCTTCCACGGTTTCCGGCACCGGGAGGCCCGCGCAGTCGAGCAGCGTGGGCATGAGGTCCCGCAGCTCCACCGCTCGGGAAGGCCTGATCCCGCCCCGGATGCCGGAGCCTGAAGGCCCCGAAAGAAGGAACGGGACCCGCGCCGATCCCTCGTAGGGAAGGGATTTCCTCCACAGGCGATGGTCGCCCAGGAGATCGCCATGGTCCGACAGGAAGCAGACATAGGTGTCGTCCGCCATCCCGCGTTCCTGCAGGACCTCGAGGAACCGGTTTATCTGGTGGTCGATGTGCGTGATGAGGCCGTAGTAGCCCGCCCGCGCCCTGCGGAACACCTCCGGCGCCACGGTGCCGCGGTGGCACTCGGGATCCAGGCCGTTCTCGAAGGCCGCGAAGTCCTCCGCCCAATCCCCCACCGGCGCTTCCGGCATCGGGAGGTCCATGTACTGCTCGAACGCCCACGCCGGCGGGTCGTAGGGCGCGTGGGGCCTGTGGAAGGACAGGAACAGGAAGAAGGGCTTGCGGGGATCGCGGCGGCGCAGGAAATCGATGCCCTGCGTCACCGTCCAATTCGTGGGATGCAGGTGCTCCGGCTTGTCCCAGGGCCGCGCCACGTTCGAGTTGCAGTTCACGCCGTGGTCGAAGTAGTCCGCCCCGGATTGGCAGCGTTCCCGCAGCCAGGGGAGGTAATCGTCGATCCGCTCCAGGTCTGGGCTGTGGCTGCGGGCGTAGTGCAGGAATCCGTCGTGGAGCACGACGTTCTGGAACCCGAGCTGGGAGCGCTCCGGGAAGACGTGCATCTTGCCGATGGCCTGGGTCTGATACCCGTGGCGCGTGAACTCCCCCGCCAGGGTGACCGGATAGTCCCAGGCCACGCCGTCCCGGTAACCCACGCGGCCATGCGTCTCCTGGGAGCACCCGGTGAACAAAGCGGCGCGCGCGGCAATGCAGCTTGGAACCGCGGAATAGGCGCGCGGGAAGGAGGCGCCGCGCAGCGCCAGCCTGTCCAGCCACGGGGTCTGGACGATCGGGTGCCCCATGTGGGACAAAGCGTCGCCGCGCCACTGGTCCGCGCACAGCAGCACCACGTTCGGCCGTCCGCTCATGGAACCTCCTTGCGGCCCCGACCCCGCGGTCCGCGGGAAACCGGCCGGTCCGCCTCCATCTGATAGCACGGCGGTCCGCCCCGTGTCAAAGAGGCTCCGGCCGATACGGCCCGCATCCCGGCCTGCGCCGCGCCAAGGGCAAGCCTTGTCCGGGGAGCTGCGGGGCGGTAGGATCCAGTCCCGCCGCGCGGAAGCCAGAGGTCACGGCACGGCGATTCCGGCCGTGGGGGCGGCAGAACCGTAGTCGGTGCTGCCCGTGAGATCGGTCTTCGCAGTACCCGTCCAGAAGCAGGGGTAGCTGGTATCCGGTGACATGATACGGCCGTACCCGGCCGTATTGACCGTGCTGCCCGAGACGCAGATCGAGGTGGCTTCCAGCCAGCTGTAGCTGCCGCTGTCGAGGTCCTGCTTCGTCATGCTGGACCCGGTACCATGCCAGTAGCATGGGGTCATGGCCGTCCCTGCGTAATAGCTTCCCGCAATGTAGAGGGTGTCGCTTGAGATGCAGAGCGAATAGGCAAAGGTATTGCTCGCGCCATCTACGACAATGTCCTGACGGCTGGTGCCGGTCCAGTAGCAGGCGGTGCGTACCGAAGACGTATTGCAGTAGCCTGCCGTATATGCCGTCGGGCCGGACGTCACGTAGATGGATTGGGCATAGCCGTCCGTTGAAGCGCTCGCAACATCCAGGTCTTTTCTGGTACTGCTGTCGGAGGTGTTAGCGCCTGCCCAGTAACAGGGGACATAGTAGCTGCCGTTCAGGTAGTTGCCCGAGGCGTAGACGACGTCGTTGTACACGTAGATCGAATAGAGCGACGAGGTCGCAGTCGCCGGGCGGTAGAAGTCGTATTTCGTCGTGCCGGCCCAGTAGCATGGCCTATTATATGAACCATCGAAGTAATACCCGCCGGTATAGACGCCGCTGGAAGTCACATGGATGGACGTCGTATACGCGGAGTAGGATCCGGTATCAAAGTCGTGTTTCGTCCCTCCATCCCAGTAGCACGCTATGTTCTTGCCATTATAGTAATACCCTGCGATGTAGATCGTCCCATTGTAGAGGTAAATCGCCGTGGCGTACCCGCTATACGACCCGCCTACGGAAAGAGGAGTCCTCTCCGTGCCGGTCCAGTAGCAGGGAACGTAGATCGTGCCATCCTTGTAGCTTCGCACCACGTAAGTCGACTTGGTCCATATGGCGTACAACGTCGTGTTGCCCGTTATGGTGAAGGTCGCGCCCACCGCGTAGGCGGTGCCGCCCCCGTCCGCGGCCGTGTTCCAGCCGACGAAAGTGTATAAGTACCTGATCAGCGTGCCGATCCCCTTCACCGTCACCGTCGCGCCGCCCAGGTAGCCGGTGGAGTCGCCCAGGGCGGTTCCGCTGCCTCCATTGCCGTCGTAGGTCACCGTGTAGTGCAGGGCGGTCCACTGGGCGTACAGGGTGACCGCGTAGCCGGGCATCGCGAAGGTCTCTCCGGTATTGTAGGCGGCGCCGCTCCCGTCCGCCTTCGTGTTCCACTTGTCGAAGCCGTAATACGTCCGCACCAGGCTGCCCGTATTGCCCAGCACGGTCACCGTCCTGCCCTCGAGGTAGGCGGTGGGGCTGGCCGGAACGCTTCCGCCCGTGAACCCATTGCCGTCATAGGTCACCGCGTAGCCCACGTCGGTCCACGCTGCGTACAGCATCACGTCGGCGCCGCCCATCGTGAAGGTCTGGCCCGTGGTGTAGGCCGTACCGGTGCCGTCCGCCGCCGTGTTCCACCCGGCGAAGCTGTAGGCAGTCTTCGCCAGGCCACCGCTGTTGTCCAGGACGGTCACAGTCTTGCCCTGGAGGTAGCTGGAGGAGTCGGTGGGCACCGTTCCGCCCGTGGCTCCATTGGAGTCGTACGTCACCTTGTGGTAGGTGACGAGCGAGGTCATGGCCTGGAGAACCGGGTTGGTGCAGCCCGCCGCCGCGAGGACCAGGGTGGACGCGAGCATGCACAGGATGCCGCGCGTCAAACCGGATCGTGTTTCCCTACGCATACCGCCTCCCCCTTCTCACTTTTCCTCGATCCACTCGAGCTGGTTCTGAATGCCCAGGGCCTCGGCGGCCTTGGTGCCTTCCTCGCCCTTCAGCCCCAGGTAGGCGTAGCGGTCCGCCGTGGCGGGATCCGTCGCCTTCAGCTCATCGTAATACTTCTTGGCCGTGCCGTAGTTCTGCAGCTGCTGGTTGATCATCGCCTCCGCGAGGAGGATGGAGCCGTTGGCCGGCGACTTCTTGTAGGCCCTGTTGTAGTACTCCAGGGCGAGTTCCGGCTGGTTCTGGGCCCTGTGGATGTTTCCGAGGTTGACCAGCGCCGCAACGGACTCCTCGTTTTGCAGCACGCTTTCGAACTGCGCCTTCGCCTTGTCGTAGAGCCCGTAACGGGCGTAGAGCACGCCGAGGGAGTTGAGGGCCCTGGTCGCCCCCTGCGGCTTCCTGGCATCCGCCTGGAGCTTGGCCACGCGTTCCGCGGTCTCCTTGGTGATGAAGGTCCCGATTTCCGTCTTCATGGCCTCCACCGCCTTCGCATTGGCAAGCGGCGCGAGGCTCGAGGAACCGGGCAGCGCGACCGGTTCGTACTGGCTCCAGGCCGCATGCACGGGATACAGGTTGGCCTGGCCGCGCGAGGCGCTCTCGCGCCACTCCCTGGCCCCCTCGGTCCACGCGGCAAGGAACCCGCCCTTGCGCAGCGTGATCTCGATGGGCAGCCACGTCATGCCGTCGCGCGCGATGAGATCGTCGTAGCGGCTGAACCTGTCCTTGGCCTCCTCCGGCGTCATCCCGAGGGAGACGGCCATGAAGATGTGCCCCGGAATCGTGAGAAAGGCCGTCTCGGCGCCCAGGGATTCGAAGACGGCCGCGTAGAGGATGGAAAGGTCGTCGCAGTCGCCGGACCTGTACTCCAGGGTCTGGCGCGGGAACTGCAGAAAATCGATCTCCGTCTTCGTCTTGGACCCCGAGATGACGCTCGTGGGGTCCGTGACGTAGTTCACGCCGTAGAGACAGAGGGCCTCGTGCACCCCGGCGGCCAGCTGCAGCTTCTCGCTGATGGCGGGGTTCATCGACGCGCGGATGTCGCCCGCGAGGCTTTTGGCCAGGCCGAGCACGGCGGGGTCCTTAGCCGTGACGAAGGCCGCGGGCCTCCTGTCGTCGTCCCAGGTCATGGCATTGCGGTCGTAGACCCTGAGAGTCACGGGGCTGCTGATCTGCCCCGGCGTGTCCTTGTCCCTGAAGCCGATCGTCAACTCTCCCGAGACCTTGGTGGCTTCCGTCACGGAGAGGATGCCGTCATTGAAGAGTGCGACAAGGTCCACGGTGACCGACTTGCCCGGTTCGATGGAGGGGATGGCTTTGAGTGTCGAGGGGGCGTCCATGAACTGCTTCATGGAGAAGGTGACCTTGACGTCGGTCCAGACGCTTTCGCCCTTGTTGGAGACCGTCACCTTGGCGAAGGGATGGTCGTCGTAGTACTTGAAGAATACGGGGAACACCCCGTCGGACAGGAAATCGATGGAACCCTTCCATTCCTTGGCGGGCTCGTACCGGTTGCCCTGCTGGGCGAAGGGATCCTTGAGCCGCAGCGAGGCCGCGACGTAAGGCCGCACGATGAAGAACATTCCTGCATCGTAGACCGCCTGCGCGCCCAGGCCCAACTGGAAAGCCGGCCCGAGCCGGAAATCCGCGCCGGCATCCAGGACCCCCCCCGGAGAGAATCCGGCGACGGCTTGGGAGCTGTTGAGCATGTAGTATCCGCCATGCGCCGCAAGCGTCGCCTTCAGGTCCAGCCATGGAACCACGGGGAAACGCCCTTCCAATCCCACAAGTCCCTCGACGGCCATGAGGTTTCCGCTCTGCGCGAGTCCCGAGTAGACGTACCCGACGCCCAGGACCGGCCGCAGCCAGGATAGCCCGAAAAGGGGGAAAGGAAGCGATGCGGACACGTTCCCCCCCAGGGAAAGCGGGGACAGAAGGTCCGCGGGAGCGTTGAGGTACAGGGAATACAGGGGGGCCGCCGTCAGGATCAGGTCATCCGCGCGGGCGGTACCGGGCGCGACGGCGACGGCAAGGAATACCAACAGGCAGAGTACGACGGTGGAAATCATGCGCAGGCCCAATGAAGACGAAATCTCCATTTTGGCACCCTCCAGACATCTTTGATGTAAACAAACCGACCTTTGAAAAATATAACACAGAATATGCGCATGCCAAGGCTTTCCTTCCACGAATCATTTTACAATAATTTTATAGCAATCCTTATAATTTAATGGAAAACAAGAAAACGGACTCGGACATGCACAGGATCGGGGACCTGCCATCATGCAAACCGGAGATAGGCGCAACGCCGCGGCATTGGTATCCTTCCAAAAAAGGAGCGGGACAATGAAAGTTTTCATGATCGGCGGAACGGGACTGCTTGGCAGCGAGGGCGCGAAGGAGCTTCTGCGGCGCGGGCACGAGGTGTCGTCCATCGCCCTGCCCCCGGTCCCGAAAGGCGCCATGCTGCCGCCCGGGATGAAGATCGAGTTCGGGAACTACATGGAGATGAGCGACGGGGAGATCAGGCGGCACTTCGAGGGCTGCGAGGGCTTCGTTTTCGCGGCGGGCGTCGACGAGCGCCTGGAAGGGCCGGCTCCGATCTACGAGATGTTCCGGAAGTACAACATCACGCCCCTGGAGCGGCTGCTGCGCCTCGCCAGGGAGTGCGGCGTCAAACACACCGTGGTATGCGGATCGTATTTCTCCCACTTCGACAAGGTCTGGCCGGAAATGGAGCTTTCCCGCTGGCATCCGTACATCCGCAGCCGCAGGGACCAGGAGGACATGGCGCTCGCCTTCGCGGGCGCTCTTTTCGACGTGGCCATCCTGGAGCTCCCCTACATCTTCGGGGCGCAGCCGGGGCGCAGGCCGGTATGGGTCTTCCTCGTCGAGAACATCAGGAGCATGAAGCGGGTCACGATGTACCCGAAGGGCGGCACCACGATGGTCACCGTGCGCCAGGTCGGACAGGCCATTGCGGGCGCCCTGGAGCGCAACCGGGGAGGCCGCCGCTACCCGATCGGCTGGTACGACATGAGCTGGGTCGAGATGCTGCGGATCGTGCACAGGCACATGGGCTGCCCCGGCAAGGGGATCCTCACAATTCCCCGCTGGATGTTCGCCCTCGGGATGAAGAAGATGATGAGGGAGCAGAAGGCCGCCGGGCACGAGGGCGGGTTGAACATGGAGAAGTTCCCGCAGCTGATGTGCTCCAGGGAGTTCATCGACAAATCGCTCGGCTGCGTGCCGCTCGGCGTCGGGGAGGACGACATCGACGCGGCCATCGGGGAGTCCATCAGACTGTGCCTCGAGATTCTCGACGGGAAGGCCGAGACGGTCGCGATGAAGGGGGAATGAGGGGGAAAGCGGGGCGTCCGCCGCGGAACCGCGGCGGACGCCGGTCTCTCCTACCTCCCCGCGGACGCGGTCACCGCGACCTTCTGGACCGCCGGCGCGCGGAACCCGCGGGCCAGCTCCTCCTTGACCGCGCGGAAGCCGGACTCGCAGATCTCCAGCGTGCGCGCCAGGTCCTTCCCGGTGTGGGACGCGCACGCGAACCAGTGATGGCTCGGATGGAGCAGCAGTCCGCGCCGCGTCGTCTCGCGGTAGAACGCATATTTGGCGGCCTCGAGGACCTCGGGGTCCGCGTATGTGAAGACCATGAAGGGCATGGGGGCCACGCCGACGGTCTTTGCCTCGATTCCAAGGTCCCCGACAAGCCCGTCCAGGCCGTCCTTCAGCCCCTGGCCGATCTTCCACAGGTGGGGGATCGCATCGGTGCCGCGCAGCTTCCGGATCGTCGCGGCCGCGGCCGCCATTTCGATCGAATTCGTGAAGAACGTCGAGGAGACGTAGGTCTTCGAAAGCTGTTCCAGCAGATCCTTCCTCCCGGCCAGCGCGGAGATGGCGTAGCCGTTGGACATGGCCTTGCTGAAGGTGGCCATGTCCGGGGTCACCTTGTAGTATTCCTGCGCCCCGCCCATGGCCAGGTGGAAGCCGGAGCGCATCTCGTCCAGGATGAAGAGGGCGCCGTTGCGGTGCGCCAGGCTCTTCACGCCTTCCAGGAAGCCGGGCTTGGGCTCCTCGATCTCGAGGGGCATCATGATGAGGCAGGCGACCCGGTCGCGGTTCTTCCTGAAGACGTCCTCGAGGGAATCCAGGTCATTGTAGCGGAAGGTCAGGACGTCGTCGCGGACTGTGCGGGGGATGCCCGGCTCGCGGAGGCAGCACCAATCGTGCCATCCGTTGTATCCCCAGCGCACGACCTTGTCCCTTCCGGTGGCGATGCGGGAGATCCGGACGGCGGCCGTCGTCGCGTCGGATCCCGTCTTGAAGAAGTGGACCATTTCCGCGCAGGGGATGGTCTCCACCAGAAGCTCGGCAAGCTCGTTCTGCACGGGGCGCGTTAGGGGGAAGGCGAAACCTTCCTTGATCTCGCGCATCGCCGCGGCATCGACGTCGGGATCGCAGTAGCCGAGCACGATGATCCCGTAGGCGAGGATCCAGTCCAGGAACTCGTTGCCGTCGACGTCCCAGAGGTTCGCTCCCATGCCGCGGGCGGCGTAGATGGGATACTCGCCCGGGATGAGCGTGTTGGGGGCCTTGCCCTGGGTCGTGCCGCCGGACACGATCCGCAGGGCCCTGGCGAACAGCCTTTCGGATTCCTTGTAGGAACGGGGTGGGGCGAGGCCTGTGAGCGCTGTCATGTTTTTCCTTCCTTCCATCGACGATGACGTTTTGGGATCCAAAAAAGGATCCTTGTCGAAGCCTATTTCACGGCCATGCCGGCGTCAAGGTTTCGCCTCCTCCCCGACGGACCGGCCTTCCCATCGCCCCGCGGTGCGGCTATAATTCCGGCCGACATGAAAATACTCTTCGTGGGCCATGTATGCGTGGACAAGAACGTCGTGCGCGGCGAGACGGAAACCCTCTATGGCGGCGGCGTGGTGCACGGCGCCATCACCGCGCAGCGCCTCGGCGCCTCGGCGACGGTCATCACCAAGTGCGCCGAGGAGGATCGGGCGGGCTTCCGGCACCTGAGCGACGTCGGCGTGCAGGTCGTCTTCCTGCCGAGCCCGCGGAGCACCTCCATCCGCAACGTCTATCCCAGCGACAATCCGGACGAACGCCAGAGCCTGCTCATCTCGCGCGCCGAGCCGTTCACCGGGCAGGACCTCGAGCGCATCGCCGCGGCCGAGGCGGACGTCGTGCACGTGAATGCGCTGTGGTTCGGCGAGTTCCCGCCCGCCCTGATGCCCACGCTGCGCCGCAAGGCGGCCTTCCTCGCCACGGACGCGCAGGGTTTCGTGCGCGTCGGCGAAGCCGACGGCCGCATGGTGCACCGCGATTTCCCGGAGAAGCGCGCCATGCTGCCGCTGCTCGACCTGTTCAAGGTGGACTCGAAGGAGGCGCTGCTGCTCACGGGCGAGGAGGACCCCGTGCGGGCCGCCCGGGCGGTGCGCGCGCTCGGTCCGAAGGTCGTGCTGCTCACCCACCAGGGCGGCGTCTGCGTGTGCGACGGCGAGACCGTCCATCAGGGCGCGTTCACGGGCTGCACGATCGAGGGCCGGACGGGCCGCGGAGACACCTGCACCGCCTCGTTCCTGGCCGGCCGGGGCCGCGGCATGGGTCTGCAGGAGGCGACGGAGTTCGCCGCCGCCGTCACGTCGGCGAAGATGCGGTACCGCGGTCCGTATCGGGGCTGAGCGGGGCCGCGGAAGGTCCCGATCCGTCGTCGATCCGTCCGGCGTAATCCTGATGGACGGTCCCGGCCCCGATCGTCCTGCCCTCCAGGCATGCGATGAGGCATTCCTTCGCCCTTTCCGGCGGCGCGTCGTTCATGGGTCCGACGGCAGCGCAGCGGTTTCCGCGGCTCCGGCCGACCCGCCCCGGGCCACGACGATCTCCCCCCGCTCCTCGAGTTTCCGGATGACCTGGACCACCTTCGCCCGCGCCTCCTCCACGTCGACGCGCCGGATGGATCCCAGGGAGTCCATGTCCTCCCGCAACAGCGTGGAGGCCCTCCGGGACATGTTCTTGAGGACCTTCTCCCGCACTTCGCCCTCCGCGCCCTTGAGGGCCCTGGCGAGCTCCGCCGCATCGAGCTCCCGCAGCGCCTTTTGGACGGCGCGGTCCTCGAGAAGCAGGATGTCCTCGAATACGAACATCCGTTGTTTGATCCCATCGGCCAGCTCCGGATCGTCCCCTTCCAGCCTTTCCAGGATGCTCCTCCCCGTGGAACCGTCCAAGGCATCGAGGATTTCCGCGCTGCGCGGCACCCCGCCCATCGCCGCGCGGTCCCCGGGGGAAAGCGCGGACAGCTTCCTTTCCAGGACGCGCTCCACGTCCCCGAGCGCGTCCGTGGACGGCCGGCCCATCGTGGCGATCCTCTTCACGACATCCGGCTGGATGCCGGCGGGCAGGCTCCCCAGCAGAAGGGAAGCCTCCCGGGGCTCCATGCCGGCCAGGATCACCGCGATGGTCTGCGGGTGTTCCGACCGCACGAGATCCGGGATGAGCGCGGGATCCGCGCGCTTCAGGAAGTCGAACGGCGGCGCCTGCAGGGAACCGATGAGGTGGTTGATGACCTCCAGCGCCTTGCGGGCCCCCAGCGACTTCTCCAGAATTTCCCGCGCGCAGTCGACGCCGCCCGCGGAGGTGAAGTCCCGCGCAACCAGCAGACCATGGAACTCCGTCAGGACCGCGTCCCGCTCCGCGCCTCCGACATACTCCAGCCTGGCGATCTCGAAGGTGAGCACCTCGATCTCGTCCTCCCCGAGGTGCCTGTAGATCCCGGCGGAGGCTTCGGGCCCCAGGATGACGAGGAACATTGCCGCCTTCCGCCGGCCGGAGAGGGCACTGCCCCGTTCCCCCGCGTTTTCCGCGGCATCCGGGGCCAGCAGCCAGGTGCGCAGCAGCCGGGCGGCGTCCCGCGGACGGGCCATCGACACGCGGAGGGCGTTTTCCATCGGCCCCTCTTCCGCCTCCTGCGGCCAGGCGAGGGCCGTGACCTTCTGATCCAACGCATGCAGCGCTTCGCGCAACTCCGCGATGCCGGCGGCCCCATCGGTCGTTTCCCGGGCTGCCGGCTTCGGGAGCGAAGCCCGCATGATGCGGCAGGGGACGGCGAAGACCATCGACCCCACCGCATCCAGGCACTTCACCTCGAGGGCCGCGCGGATCGTCATTTCCGTGTCCGCCGCGCGCGGGACGGCCCGGGACCCGTCTTCCGCGCCGGCGAGGCGCGGATTCAGGTCCGGGACGTCGGACCAGGCCGTGCACAGATCGCCCAGAAAACCCGAAAAGACGCCATCCAGGACGGACCGCTCGATGTCCGTGAGATCCCGCACGGTCCCGCCCCCGGTTCCCGCGCCGCCAAGAAGCCTTTCCAGGACGACAAGGGCCACGGCGCTTTCCAGATGGAGCAAGACGGCGCCTTCCAGGGGATCCATGAAGACCGTCGCGGCCGCACCCGGACCGGACGGGGCAGCCAGGAGCTCCCCCAGTGTGACCTGGTCCGTGGAGACGACGCGGATGACCGCTGTCGCCCCGATCCGGTCCGCAAGGGTGGCCGCAGCCAGGCGGGCGAAAGTCCCGATCCGCTCCAAAGCGGAATCCATCTGCTCACCGTTCAACCGTCCGTCCACCCCGCCCCTCCTTTGCGGCGCTCCATTGCCCGCCGGATGCCAGTATAGCACGGCGGCGAATCAACGACCTCGCGGCAAGCTGCGGGGCATGAATCCCGCGTGCGAATCAGTCCTCCCTCGATGCGGGACCTATCGTCACGGCGAGCACGCGCGCCCGCCCGCAGCGCGAGGCGGATTTCTCCACGCCCAGCGCATCGAGGCCCAGGTCGTTCGCCACGGCCAGCACCGTGCCGACGCCGCAGAAGGGATCGAAGATCAGCATCGCCCCCGCCTGGTCGCGGGCGAAACGCACCGCGTGGGCCGCGGCGCGGATCCCCATGGCGCGCACCCAGGGACGCGGGCCCGCGTCGGTGACCACGTCGGGAATCGGAAGCGAGTCGGGGCAGCGCAGCGAGCGCGAGACCGCGATCAGGTGCGTGTAGCCGGGCCGGTCGTCCGACGGGAGTCCCGGCGGCCGGCGGCAGACGATCTTGTGGAACAGGAGGCGGGCGCCCGCCTCCTCGGCCGCGCGGATGACCAATGCCGCCTTGTCGATCCAAATTCCGTCGCGCTTGATGTCCGACTGGAAGAAGAGCGCCGCGCTTCCGTCAGGCACGGCATCCACGACGAGACGCGCCGCCTCCAGAAACCACGAACGCCAGGCCGGAAGGGCGAGGCGGACCTCCGAGACGTCGGGCAGGGAGGTCACGGCGCAGGCGCCCGGGATGCGGCCGCGGGCCCGCATCCACGGGATGGCGTCGGCGCAATGCACGGTGCGGACGGCCGTCGGGTCCCCCTATTCCTCCGCCACCGGGAGGGCGTTGTTGAACGACTCCGAGTACGTCCCGCAGACGACCCGGACCCCGGCGAATCCGGCCTCCCGCAGGACGGCGGTCTCGGTCCCCACGGAGAAGGGGACGCCGATGCAGGCGATCCGGGCATCGGGAATCTTCCTCCCCATGAGGCGGCACTCCTCGAAGCCCGGCAGGGACCTCATGTGGGACTCGTAGGTCTGCGCACGCTTGGAACCCATGGCATGCTCCTGTTCCGGCACGGCCGGGAGACGTGATCCCCCGGCCCTCCCCTAGGCGAGAAACCTCCGGATGGGCGAATCGGCGGGCAGGGCTTCGATGCGCTCCAGCGTGTGCTCGTAGCCCCCCTGGGCGGTCTTTTCGAGGTTCTTGAAGTCCAGGACCCCGATCCCCTGCACCGGGGGTTCCAGGCTCAGGTCGGCGTCCGCCTTCACGGCGTCGGCGCTCTTGCGGCACCCCGTCATGATGGTGGCCATCATGATCCCCGCCACGTTCGGGGAGGCGATGGGCTTCCTCCAGGGCATCAGGCGGCTGCGGAGGATCTTCCACGGGGAGGGGAACTGGGAGAAACCGGGGGTCATGTCCTCCCGGGAGTCCACGTCCACCGTGATGACGATCCCGGCGCGCTGCCGCATGATGTCCCCGGGCAGGTTGTTCATCACCCCGCCGTCGACGTGCACCGCGCCGTCCTGCACCACGGGAAGGAAGACCCCCGGCAGCGAGGAGCTGGCCCGGGCGGCCTCCCACAACGGGCCGTCCACGTGCACCTTCACGTCGCATGAGGCGAGGTTGGTGGACACGCAGAAGAAGGAGAGCCACAGGTCCTCGATCCGCGCGTCCCCGTAGGCGCCGCGCGCCGCCTTCTCGATCTTGCGGCTGGCGAGGAGGGAGATCACCGGGATCGTGTAGTCGTTGAACGGGTTGTTCTCCTGGAAGGTCCTGCGGCAGAGGGCGAACAGGGCCTCCGTGTCCATGCCCATGGCGCATGCGCCCCCCAGGATGGCGCCGATGCTCGCGCCGCACACCATGTCCACGGGGATCCCGCGCTCCTTCAGGGCCCGCATCACGCCCAGGTGCGCCATCCCGCGGGCCCCGCCGCCGCCCAGCACCAGGCCGACGGCGCGCCGGCTCACGATCCGGGCCAGGCGGGGGAAGTCCTCCGCGTGGTCCCAGCGCAGGTGCTGGTGGTCGTCCAGCCGGCGTCTCGACAGCCACTCCATGGTGCCGGAGGGAAGCCTGCTTCCGTCCGGGTGGATCAGCACGAGGGTCTGGGCGGCCTTGGTGATGCCCGTGGCCCCCAGGAGCCATTCCTTCTCGATGCGGCCCGGGGCCGGATCGTCCCCCGCCCTCCCGACGATCAGCACCCGGTCCGCCTGCCGGATGCAGCGCTGCGTCCACGGGGTGGCGTCCGCGTCCGCCTCGTAGAGCACGAAGTCGTGGCCGGATTCCAGCTCCTCCAGCCAGGCGACGAGGCCGGGATGGAGCGGATCGTCGTCCGCGGTCTGTGCGATGCCCGCGTCCGCGGAGAACTCCGCCGCGAGGCGGCCGCTGTCCAGGAGGGCGGTCCTGTCCGTGAGGGAAAGCGCCGCCGAAAGGCGCCGCGAGAACTCGGAAAGCGGCACGTCCGGCCCCGCGGGGACCAGGGCGATGTTGACCGCGCTGCTGCGATGGGACGCACGGTCCCGCTCCTTCAACCGGTTCACCAGGATCCGGAGGATCGCCATGCTGACCCCGGGATACGCCTTGTTGATCTCCTCGAAGCCGTCCTTGGTCAGGCGCACCAGATCGCTGTCGCGGACCGCGCAGACCGTGGCCGTCCGCTTCTCCCCGGAAAGGATCGCCATCTCGCCCACGATCTCCCCCCGGAAGACCGCCCCGATGGTCTTCTCCCCCCCCGCGGCGTCCATGGAGACCACGTGCAGGAGGCCGTGGACGAGGAAGAACATGCAGTCCGCCTCGTCGCCCTTGCGGAAGAGCGTCGCGCCCCGGTCCACGTGCACCCATTCGAAGCGGGGCTCGATGAACTCGTACTTCCGTTCGTCGATCTCTCCGAAGTAGGCGGGAAGGATCTTCAGCCACTGCGTCCTGCGCAGCCTCTGGCGCGCGACGTCGAGGATGCCGCGCTTGGTCCGCGGGTCGCGCGCGACGATGGCGTCCACCTCCCGGGCCCCGAGGCGCGCCATCCGCGTCCTCCCCGCGGCCACCACCGTCGCATTGCGCTTCCCCCCCATGAGGAGCGCGATCTCCCCGACGAGGGAACCCGGTCCCATCCGCCCCACCAGGGCGGGGGTGCCCTGCTCCCCCGTGACGTAGGCGTGGAGCATGCCCTCGTGGACGACGTACATGGCGTCGGCCGCGTCGCCCTGCCGGAACAGGGTCTGGCCCTCCTCGAGCTGGATCCATTCGATGGACCGGGCCATTTCCTCGACGATGCCGCGGTCCAGTCCCTCAAACAGCTTCAGGGACTCGCGGTTCCTGCGGAGGACTTCCTCCAATGCGCGGTTCTCATTGTCCGTCATGATGGGCCATCGTATCGTTCGGCCGGAAGAATGTAAACGCAGGCTCCGGGACCGGTTCTTATGATTGATCAATCCCCCGGAATCGTGGATAATGGCGCCGCGTACGGGGAATTCGGGACTCCAGGCCGTCCTGTCGGACGGACTCTGCGCGGCTTCCCATCCCCGGGAAACGACATGCCCTGACGGAGGAACACCCATGGCCGATGAGAAGCGCTATATGGTGGACGTGGGGATCAACGACCTGCCCTTCCCCATCGTCGTGAAGTCCAGGTCCTGCCCCCAGGGACAGCATACCGTGGCCAATATCTCCATCAAGGCGCGGATCATGAAGGAGTTCGAGCCCCAGTGGATCGACCGCTTCATCCAGATCGTCCACAGCCACAGGGAGCGCATCGGACTCAGGGAGCTTTCCGAGAACATCAAGGACTACCACAAGGAACTGTCCGCCAACAACGTGCGCGCGGAACTGTCCTTTCCCTTTTTCTACGAGAAGACGACGCCGATCTCCAAGGAGAAATGCCTGGTCCGCTACCAGTGCGCCTATGCGGGAAGCTACCCTTCGGTCCTGGACAACGGCATGCGCGCCACGCTGCGCATCCAATGTCCCGCCATCACCTCGTACCCGATGCCCATGGAGGGCAATGGGGTCTCCTTCGGCCAGCTGAGTCAGGTCCAGATGGAGGTGAGCCCCAAGGACGAGGTCTTCCCGGAGGACCTGATCGAGCTGGTGGACCGCCATGCCCTCGCCCCCGTCTACTCCTACCTGACCCCGGAGGACCAGCACCACCTCATGCAGCGCATCCTGCGGGAGCGCAAGACCAGCGTGGTGATGGTCGACGAGATCAAGGAGGAGCTGGCCCGCACGCCCTCCATCGCCTGGTACTCCCTGGGGTGCAGCAACTACGGCATGCTGCACGTCTACAGCACGGCCATCAGCACCGAGAAGAGCTACTGGGTCCCCTTCAGCGGGATCGAGGACCAGGACATCTAGTCCCCTTCCTCCGGACGGTCCAGTGAACATCCTCGTCTTCAACTGCGGGAGCTCCTCCCTGACCTTCAAGTTGTACGCCCTCGGGCCCGGGGACCGCCTGGAGGAGATCCTGCGGGGCAAGGGCAGCAGGATCGGCGTGAAGGGGGACCGCCCCTCCTCCATCGAGTTCCGCCAGGCCGGACGGGTCTCCGGCGGCGAGGCGCGGATGGACAACCACCGCCAGGCGGCCGCCCTCGTCCTGGACGAGATCGCGGCGCGCCGGCTTCCCGTGCACGCCATCGGCCACCGCTGGCCGCACAGCAACGGGCACTTCACCACGGCGCTCATCGACGAGCCGCTCATGCGCCTCCTGCGGGAGCTCCTGCCGATCATCCCTATCCACCATCCGGCCAGCATGCGCATCATCCTGGAAAGCAGGCGCCGCCACCCCTCGATCCCGCAGTACGTGACCACGGACATGGCCTTCCACGCCACGCTGCCCCCGGAGGCCTACCGCTACATGCTGCCCCGGGGCCTCGCGGAGGAGCACGGGTTCCGCAAGTACGGCTTCCACGGCCTGTCCTTCCGGTACGTGACGGAGAAGGTCCGCGGGGAGCTTTCCCCGCGGCGGGGCGGCGCAAGGCTGGTCATCTGCCACCTGGGCACGGGCGGCTCGGAGGTTGCGGCCGTCCGCGACGGCCTGTCCGTGGACGTCTCCATGGGCTACACGGGGCTTCCCGGCCTGATGATGAGCACCCGCTGCGGGGACATCGATCCGCTGCTTCCCGCCTGGCTCTCACGGACCTACGACGCCTCCTTCGAGGAGGTGAGCCGGCTCCTGAACTTCCAGAGCGGCCTGCTGGGCGTGACGGAGGCCACCAGCGACATCCGGGACGTCCTGGAGCGCTGTGCGACGGAGGAAGGGTACCGTTCGCGGCTGGCACTCTCCATGTACGTCCGCTCGATCCGCCGCTACGTCGGCGCCTTCGCCGCGGAGCTGCGCGGCGTCGACACGCTGGTGTTCACCGACGACATCGGGGTCAAGAGTCCCCGGATCCGCTCCCTGGTCTGCGCCGGCATGGAGTGGTGCGGGATCCGCCTGGACGAGGAGCGCAATGGGAGGGCCACGGGGGAGGAGGAGGCGCACATCGAGGCGCCGGATTCGTCCATGGACATCCTGGTGGTCCCGACGGACGAGGAACTGGTGATCGCCCGAGAGGGGCTCGGGGTGATCGGGGGAGCACGCGCATGTGGGTGATCCTCGAGTCGACGCCGGACAGGGTGCGCTTCGACGAGGCGGGGCCGGACGGCACCGCCGAAGCGCGCGGCGGGTTCCTGGAGCCCGGGGAGGAGGGGCGCCTGGCCGCCATGGACGGCCTCTCGGGCGTGGCGCACGTCCTGTCCCACGGCGGGGAGGCGGTCCGCCTTCCCGCGCAGTCCGTGGACGGGAGGCTCCTGCGGGAAATCCTGGACGGAACGGGGTTCCTGCCGGAGGAATCGCGCCGCATCCTGGAGCGCACCGTCCGCCTCGTCGAGGCCCTGCCCGCGGCGCGCCACCTGCTCCTGTGCGACACGGCCTTCTTCACGGCACTGCCCGAGGAGGCGGCCCTGTACGCCGTGCCCCACCGCTTCAGCAGGCAGGGGGTCCGCCGCTATGGGGGCGACGGGCTCCTGCACGAGTGGGTCTGGCGCAGGACGGCCGTCCTCATGCCGGGAACGCGCCGCCTGGTCAGCGTCGGCCTGGGCAACCGCAGCAACCTGGCGGCCATCCGGGACGGGAAGCCCATGGACACCACGGTGGGCTTCACCCCGGTGGAGGGGCTTCCCTCCGACACCTCAAGCGGCGACGTGGACCCGACGCTGATCTTCCAGCTCTCCTCCCGGGGACACCCGATGGAGGAGATCCTGGAAATGCTTTCCCGCCGAAGCGGATTCGGCGGCTACTGCGGCCGTCCCACGGGACTGGCGGACCTGGCCACCGGCCGCGGCGGGACGGTGGAGGAGGCGCGGCGGATCTTCCTCCACGCGCTGGTGAAGTACGTCGGCGCCGCCATCTCCACGCTGGACGGCCTGGACGCCCTGGCCTTTGCCTCCGACTGCGGGGCCGGGGCCGTGGAGCTGGCCCTGGAGGCCTGCGGAAGCCTGGGTTTCCTGGGGATCCGCACGGCCGGACTTCCCGTCCTGCGGGAGGGAGCCCCGGCCCTGCTTTCCGCCCCCGATTCGCGGGTTCCCGTCTTGTTCCTGCCGGCACGACGGCGGCAGATCCTTTACGAGCAGATCCAATTTTCCGTCAAGGAGTGATTGCTATGGAATGCATCCTGAGTCTGAATTGCGGGACTTCGTCGGCGAAGTACGCCCTGTACGACAAGGCGAAACGCACCCTCGTGGCCAAGGGCGTGGTGGAACGGGTCACCATCGGCCAGTCGTTCATCCGCCATAAGGTCCTCCTGCCCAAGGAGAAGGAATTCAAGGTCCTCCACGAGTGCCCCAACCACGCCGAGGCGATCTCCCTGATCTTCAAGGCCCTGAGCGGGGAGCTGGACGCCGACGGCCGGGTGATCGACAGCCTCTCCTGGATCCAGGCGGTGGGACACCGCGTGCTGCACGGCGGCTACAAGTTCGTGAAGAGCGCGCTGGTCACCGACGAGGTCTACCAGGCCATCGTCGACATGATCGACTTCGGGCCGCTGCACAACCCCGCCAACCTGGCCGGCATCGACGCCGTGAAAAAACTGCTCCCCGAGGTGCCCCAGGTGGCCGTCTTCGACACGGCCTTCTTCCAGACGCTGCCGCCCAAGGCGTACCTGTACGGCAGCCCCTACGAATGGTATGAGAAGTACCGCATCCGCAAGTACGGCTTCCACGGCACCTCCCACCTCTACCTCTCCAAGCGGACCGCCCTGATGCTCGGCAAGGATCCCTTCAAGGTCAACGCGGTGACCGTGCACATCGGCAATGGCATCAGCCTCACCGCCATCCGCGACGGGGTTGCCGTGGACCACAGCATGGGCCTCAGCCCCCTGGACGGCGTGATGATGGGCACGCGGTCCGGCAGCGTGGACCCGGCCATCGTCGCCTACATCTGCAAGAAGGAGAAGCGGACCGTCGACGAGGTGGTCAACGTCCTTCTCAACCGCAAGAGCGGGGTCTTCGGCTTCACGGGCATCACGGACATCCGCGACCTTTGCGAGAAGGTGTCGCAGGGCGACGAGAAGTGCCGCCTCGCCTACGACATCTACGTCTACCTGATCCGCAAGTGCCTCGGCTCCTATCTGGCGGCGCTGGACTACAAGGTGGACGCCGTCGTCTTTGCCGGCGGCGTGGGGGAGAACGGGTCCGACGTACGCGAGGACATCCTGAAGGGCTTCGAGCCGGTGGGCCTGAAGATCGACCCCGCCAAGAACGACAAGGCCGTACGCTGCGGCCGCGAGGACGACATCTCCGCCAAGGGCGCCCGCATCCGCACCCTGGTCATCCCGACCAACGAGGAACAGGTCCTGCTGGAGGACGTCCTGGCAATCCTGGACGGCTCCTACGACGTGCATACCCGCTTCACGTATTCGTTCCAGAAGTAGCCGTTTACCGCGGACAGAAGGGGCGCCGTTTTCGGCGCCTTTTCTGTCTGACCGATCGTAAAGCCGGCAACGCGGAAGCGCTTCGGCGAATGCAAAGGACGCCACGGTTCCCTTCGACGACCGCTACAACCAGGCCGCATCGATCGACGATCTCTCGCCCAGCTTGATCGTCGAGTTCCTGCGTGAGGTCGGCAGCAACCTCGCAGCCACGGCGTCGAACCTGTCGATCAAGAGACTCGGACGGCAGATGAACGTCATCGGCGGTTCGACGGAATCGCCGTTCCCCAAGAACGTCGGCCTGCTTTTCTTCAACGACGCGCCGCAAAAATTCTTCCCCGCCACGCAGATCGACGTCGTCTGGTTCCCCGACGGAGCGGGCGGCGACCGATTCGAGGAGAAGGTGTTCCAGGGGCCGCTGGCGCGGATCACGCGCGATGCGATCGCCTATATCGAGCGGAGCTACGTCAAGGAGACCGTGGTCAAGCATCCCGATCGGCCCGAGGCGGAGAGGTTCTGGAATTTCCCGCGCGCCGCATTCGAGGAAGCGGTGGTGAACGCGGTGTATCACAGGTCGTACGAGGTGCGCGAACCGATGGAGGTCAGGGTCACGCCGGAGGAGATCGTCGTGCTGAGCTTCCCCGGACCCGACCGCTCCATCAGCATGGAGGACCTTCAGACCGGCAAGGCGGTGAGCCGCAGGTACCGCAACCGGCGGATCGGCGAATTCCTGTTGGACTTCGAGCACCCGGAGCGGAACCGGTTCCACGCCATAAACCAGTTCCGCGTCGACACGCCCGGCTGCGTGAAGGCCTTCATCGTTCCGGACATCGTACTGTTCGTGAACGGCATCCCCCTCGTCGTGATCGAGGCCAAGATCGGGGATCCTAATACTGCCAACCCGATGTACGCGGCGTTCGAGCAGCTTCTCCGATACAGGAACGGACGCGGGGCCACCCTGACGGCAGGCCTTCGCGAGGGGGAACCGCGCCTGTTCTACACGAACCTCCTGATGGTCCGCACATGCGGGGAGAAGGCCGAGTTCGGCACCATCACCTCCGGGCATGAGCACTTCCACGCATGGAAGGACATCTGGCCGGAGGAACGGCGCGCCTACACGCCGCCGCTCGGGACAGAACGGGAACAGGAAAAGCTGATCCAGGGACTCCTGGCTCCCGACACGCTCCTCGACGTGCTGCGAACCTGCACGGTCTTCATGGACACAGACGAAGGGCCCCGCATCAAGGTGGTCTGCCGCTACCAGCAGTACCGGGCCGCGCGCCGGATCGTACGGCGCCTTCGTGAGGGCACGTCGCCCGAATCCCGCTCCGGCGTCATCTGGCACACGCAGGGTTCCGGCAAGTCCCTGACAATGGTCTTCGTGGCCCGCATGATCCGCTCCTCCACGGACCTTCAGGACTTCAAGATCCTCCTTGTCAACGACAGGACCGACCTCGAGCGGCAGCTCTCCGGTACCGCAAAACTCATAGGCGGCAGGGTGAACGTCATTGAAAGCACGTCGCAGCTGCGCGACGGCCGGTTCACGCTGCGACGGGACCTGGTGGAACGCGGCGGGACGGAAGCCGCAAAAGCCGCTTTCCGCGACTTCTACGTCGCGCGCGGTCAAGCCCGGTTTGATCAACGGGTCGCCTACTTCGCTCCCAAGGTAGGCATGCCGGTGAAGGCCGTGCATGTCCGGGAATTGGGAAACCGTTGGGCTTCCTGCTCGACCTCCGGGGTTCTTTCCTTCCATTGGAAATGCATGATGGCGCCCCTTACCATCGTGGACTACATCGTGGTCCATGAGCTTTGCCACCTGCGCCACCGTGACCATACGGACGCATTCTGGAACGAGGTCGACAAGGTGATGCCGGACTGCCTGGAACGCAAGGAGTGGCTGCGCAGGAACGGGGCGGGACTGGACGTGTAGCCCGGCGTCCTACGCGCCCTTCAGGTAGCGCTCCTTGACGATGGCGATGTGGTGGCGTTCATGCCCCGCCATGAGGTAGGCGATGGCCCGCACCGTGATCCCGAGCCCGGAGACGGTGCCTGCCCGGTCCCACGCCTCCTCCGGCAGGTGGCGGAGGAGAGCCTCGTTGGACCGCCGGATCAGGGCGTACTCCTCGAGGATCTCGGCGAGGCGCAGGCGTGCGAAGCCGGCGTTCTTCACGTACAGGTTCTCGTCGGCACGCTGGAGCGCCGCGGAGTCGCCGCGCCCGATGGACAGGACCCGGAAGCCGAAGAGGCGGTCCGTGTCCATGATGTGGCCAAGGACCTCACGGATGGACCATTTCTCCGGGGCGTAGCGCTTCTCGGCAGTCTTCTCGTCGATGCCGGAGAAGAAGGCGGAGGTCTCCTCCCGCTGCCGCGCGAGGGCCGGCAGGAGGTCCGTCTCCGGAACCAGCTCCATGTAGCGCGCGTACCGGCCGTCGTACTCCGAAGGGGATGGGCGTTTCGCGTTCATCATCGGATGGTAGCACGCCCCGCGGCGGATGGCAAACCGCCCTTCCGGTCCGCGGCCCCGCGGCCTACCCTTCGATCTCCTTCGTGCGCGACACCTCCCGCATCCATCCGCCGCTCTTCTTCACGGTGCGCCGCTGCGTGGCGATGTCCACGGAGACGAGGCCGTAGCGGTTCTTGTAGGCATTGTGCCAGCTCCAGCAGTCCATGAAGGCCCAGAGGTGGTAGCCTTCGCAGGCGGAGCCCTCTTCCAGCGCCTTGTGGATCCAGCGCAGGTGGTCCCGGATGAACCCGATGCGGTAGTCGTCCCGGATCACGCCGTCCACTGCGAACCGCTGTTCGTTCTCCACGCCCATGCCGTTCTCCGAGACGAAGCAGCGTGGATTGCCATGGTTCACCCTGAGGTCCGTGAGCAGGTCGTAGACCCCCTTCTCGTAGATCTCCCAGCCGCGGTAGGGGTTGATCTTCCGTCCCGGCATGTCGTAGGGATCGAAGTACCGGCGGATGCCCGCGGCGCGCGGATCCGCGGGCGCCATGACGCGCGTCGGCTGGTAGTAGTTGACGCCCAGAAGGTCGATGCGGCCGCGGGAAAAAAGCTCCAGGTCGCCGTCGCGGACCGCGGGCAGGAGATCCTCATCCTTCAGGAAGCGCGAAAGCTCCTCCGGGTATCCGCCGTGGATGGCGGGGGCAAGGAACGCCCCGTTGAACAGGAGGTCCGCGATCCGCCCCGCCTTCGCGTCTTCCGGCGAATCGGACCTGGGATACACCGGGGACTGGTTCAGGATCACGCCGATGGATCCCGCCGTTCCCGACTTCCGGAACGCCTCCACGGCGCCCGCGTGGGCGGCCATGACGCCGTATCCCACCGCGACGGCGCGCTTCAGGTCCCGGATCCGCGGCCAGTGGGCGCCCTCCAGGTAGCCGTCCTTGGCCGGGGAGAGCGGCTCGTTGAAGGTGAACCAATGCCCCACCCTGTCCCCGAAGAGCCGGAAGCAGGCCTCCGCGTAACGGACGTAGGCGTCCACGACGGCCCGGTTCTCCCAGCCGCCCCGCTCCTGGAGCTCCGCGGGCATGTCGAAATGGAACAGGTTCACGAAGGGCCGCACGCCGGCGCGGTTCATCTCGTCGAACACGTCGTTGTAGAAGGAGACGGCGTCCGGGTCCGGCCTCCCCTCCCCGCCGGGGATCAGCCTGCTCCAGACGATGGAGGTCCTGTAGGAATCCAGGTTCAGGCTCCGCATCAGCGCGATGTCTTCCTTGTAGTGATGGAAGAAATCGGAGGTCACGGACGGGCCGATGCCGCCGTGGAAGGCCTGGGGTTCCTTCTGGAACCACACGTCCATGATGTGCCGGCCCTTCCGGCCGGCCGCGCCCTCCGTCTGCGGCCCGGAGGCGGCGGCGCCGAAGTAGAACGAATCGGGGAAACGGATCATTGCCATGGGGCGAGCCTACACCATGGGAAAGCCCGTGGAACAGGGCTCACCGCAGGAGATTCATGAGCTGGATCCGGTTGGAGACGCCGAACCGGCGGTAGATGCGGGCAAGCGCATTGGAGACCGCCTTGGGGGTGGTCTCCAGGCGGGCCGCGATCTCCTTGTCCTGCAGGCCGGTGCGCAGGAGGTCCACGATCCGGTGGTCCCGATCGGTCAGGCCGGCGGGAAAGAGCCGCTGGGCGTCGTCCGCCCGCCGGGGGGAGGGCCCGTCGTCCCCTTCCAGGGCTCCCTGCAGGCGCTGCAGAAGGACCCGTTTCGTCACGTCCCGGACATTGTCCCCATAGCTGACGATGGCGTCGATCTTGGTGATCAGCTCTTCCGTGACGAACGGCTTGCAGACGTAGTCGAAGACCCCGGCGGCCAGGCTCTCCAGCTTCTCCGTTTCGTCCGCGCGCGCGGTGAGGAACAGGAACGGGACATTGGCCAGATCGCCGCGGGCGCGGACCTCCTGGAAGAAGGTCTTCCCGTCCATGACGGGCATCATGACGTCCGAGAGGATGACCGCCGGCGGACGCCGCCCGTCGAGCAGATCCAGCGCTTCCCGGCCATTGCCCGCCCGCAGGACGCGGTACCGGGGCTCCAGTTCCGAAGCAAGGAATCCGAGCAGTTCCTCGTTGTCCTCGCAGACAAGCACCGTCTTGCGCTCCGCATCCCGGTCCCGACCCTCCCCCGCCGCCGCCCGCTCCCCGGGAACCTCCAGGACCTTGGCCGCCGATTCCCCGGCCGACGAATCCAGAAGCGGAAAGCTCAGGGTGAAGACGGCGCCCCTGCCCGGCTCGCTCTCCACGGATACGGAGCCGCCATGGAGGCGCACGATCTCCTGGGTCATGGCCAGGCCGATGCCGATCCCCTCCGACCCGCCCCGCGGAGCGTCCCCGCCCTGGTAGAACTTCTCGAAGACGTGGGGCAGATCCTGCGGCGAGATCCCGATCCCGTTGTCCTTCACTACGATCCGCAGCGTCCGCCCCCCGCGTTCCAGCCGGATCGCCACGGATCCGCCCTCCGGCGTGAACTTCAGGGCATTGAGGACCACATTGGTGAGGGCCGAATCGAGGAGGCGGTTGTCCGCGGCGATCCACGCACCGCCCCCGGACGCGTCCTCGAAGGTCAGCGCGATCCTGCGGGTCTGGGCCACGGAGGAAAGCTCCGCCGCCAGGATGCGGGAGAAACGGGCCGCGTCCAGGAGGCGCATGTCCGGCTTCAGCTTGGCGGTCTCCATCCTGGCGAAATCGAAGAGGTTCTCCACGATCCGCTGGATCTTGCGCGCGTTGCGCCGGATCTGGAGGTACAGGCCCCTCCCGTCTCCTCCCCCGGAGGCGTCCCGCAGCAGCGAGTCCACGGGCGCCAGGATGAGAGTGAGCGGCGTGCGCAGCTCATGGGAGATCCCGGCGAAGAACTCGTTCTTGGTGCGGTCCATCTCGCGCAGCTTCCGGTTGGATTCCTCCAGCTCCCGCGTGCGGTCCCGGACTTTCTCCTGCAGGGTGGTCTTTTCCGCCGCGAGCTCCTCGGAGAGCCTCTTCACGTCCTCATGGGTTTCGCCGAACACCCTGGCGACGATCAGGGACTGGAAAACCACGAACACCGAGAGGCCCATGGGTGCCAGATACGCCGTGCGGATGACCAGGTTGGCGTGAAGGATGTCATTGACGATGAAGCCGAAGAAGAGGACGTAGCCCACCAGCGCGGTCCGGGCGCCCGTGCGCCCCTCCCGTACGGCCCGGACCGTCACCCGGACGATCAGGAGGGAACAGAGGAGCGTGAAGGCCTGGAAGGGGATGAGGGTCCAGGCCATGAACAGGCGCGGCGGCAGGACCGCGACGGAGGCGCAGAAGGGCGCCGCCGCGATCAGGGCGGCGCGGTAGGGGAGGGACGGGAACTCCCGGGGAAACAGGTTCCTGATGAAGGCCATGTAGACGGGCACCGCCGCGTAGAAGGTGAGGAACTCCAGGCGGATGGTGAAGGCGAAGGCGCCGTCGCCGTGCCACAGCAGCTCGAAGAGCTGTTCCAGGGAGACGGTCCGAAGGAAGATGAAGAAGCAGAACAGGCAGACGAACAGGGGGGCGCGGTCGCTGCGCCGCTGCAGGAACAGGAACAGATGATAGAGGCCCATGATGAAGAGGATGCCCAGCAACATGCCCTGGACCGTGGTCCAGATCCGCTCCTCCACCTCGAATACGCCGGCCGGGCCGAAGCGGACCGGATTGATCAGGCCGCCCACATTGTACTGGTCGTTGGAGACGTGGAACATGACGGCGAGTTCCCCGACGTCCTCGGGCAGGGGGATCGCCACCCTGCGGCGCAGTACGAGGGAGTCCGTCCCGCCCGGGCCGGGCCTGCCGTTTGCGGCCACTTCCTTTCCATCGAAAAAACACCTGTAGGAAATCGCCTCGTCCTTGACGGCCATGGCCAGGCCTCGGGCGCCGGCCGGCATCTTGACCCGCAGCAGATAGGTCCCTGCGCCGTAGGGACCCATCGGCTTGCCGGTGCCGCCGGTGAAACCCGCCCAGGATCCGGGAACCTCGAGGAATCCCTCCGGCGCGGCTCCAAGGGCGGCCTGCGGCTCAAGAAGGACGCCGCTCCAGAAGCTCCATCGGCCGTTCAGGGAAAGCGCGCCATTCTCATGGAAAGCCCAGCCGCGCAGGTCGATGGTCCCGTCAATGGCCTCCGGCGTCGTCCGGCCCGACGAGCAGCCCGGGAGCAGCAGGCAAGGGAGAAGGAACAGCAGGCAAAGACCCGTGCGGCCCGCCCTTCGTCCCTCGAAGGGCGGAGATCTCAATTCCACCCGATTTCCTCCGCGCTTGGAGTGTATCGATGGGACATATTTTTACAAGCCTGCAATGAAGTAACATATCGCCATCAAAAACCGCCCAGGAGACGACTCCCGGGGCGGTTCCATGAAAGTAGGATCCGGCGCCCTACTGGTACCGGTAATACTTCAGGGTACGGCTTCGATCGTCGTAATACAGCCAGCCGGTCCCATCGTCCAACACGGCGGTATCGACGGCCGAAGCCGCATTGGAGGAGGTCGAGAGGTTCATCGGAATGACCGCTTTTTCCTCCTTGCCCGTGGCCAGGGCGAAGGAACGGTAGCACCCGCCGCCGTCGGCGGAATGGATGGCGGGCAGGAAAACCAGGCCCGACGCGGAGATCACGAACGCCTTGTCGACGGAGAGGGAATCCATGAGCGGCTTCTTCCAGAGAATCTGCTTCAGGTCCAGGCTCACCTTGTACAGGGAGCGGGCGGACGTGGAATCCGTCGCGATGCTGACGATGCCGTCGTCCAGGATCTCGTACCAGTGGACCGTCCGGATCTGGTCCGGTCCGAACTTCACGGCCTGACCGCCGGCCGCGGAATTCCCGCCTCCCTGGGCGGCCCCCATCTTCTTCTCCGCCTCGCTTTTCGCTTCGGCGGGCTTGTTCTCCTGGAGGGAGAAGGTCCCCGGGAACATCCGAACGATCCCCTCCGCGTTGGTAAGGGTCAGCTTCTGCGGATCCATGCCGCCGATCTCCATGTGGCCGTAATAATGGTGGTCCTCCCCGTCGTTGAAGCCCACGATGAGATCCTTCCCGTCCTTGATGTCCATGGATTCCAGGTTGGCGAACACGGACAGCCTGCCCGTGGCGGGGAACTCTTCGGCACGGCTCGCCGTGAGCGTCCAGTCCTTCGAGTCCAGCACGGCGATCCGCAGCGAATTGGTGTCCTTGGAAACGCCCGTCTGCTTGCCGTACGCGTAATCCACGTAGAGCCTGTAGTCCACCGCATAGAACACGTAGAATCGGCCCTCTTTCCGCCAAAGGAAGGTGCCGTCCTGCACGACCGCCCTCACGGTCTGCGTATAGGCATTGCTCGAGACCTGTTCCTGCTTCTTGCGTAGGGTGGTGAGGGAGATTTTCAACTGCTTCGACGGCTTGCCGGTCTTCCAGTCGTACAGTTCCAGGGAACTCGGGGAAACGACGAGAAGGCCCGCCGGATCGACCGCATAGTTGTCGATGTCCTTGTCGATGCGGAAGATGTCCGGCTTTTCCGTACCCGTTCCGTTGATCAACAGGGTGTATTCCCCTTTGATCCACGCCAAGGCCCTTTGGCCGCCAAGATCCTTGAACCTGCACCGCTGGTACGCTCCCGTTCCCAAGGGATGGTTCCAGAGCTCCTTGAGGCCGGCTTCCTTGACGGCCGCCATGCTGTAAGGGACGTAGTCCTTCGGGTTCACATAGAACAGGAAATTGCGGAACTCACCCGCTTCGCTCAGATTCATCGCGCAGGAAACCGAAGTCAGGGCGAGAAAAACGGCGAGACGGGCCGCCGCAGGGAATCGTCGTTTCATCTCCATGCTCCTTCTTCCCTACAGAAAGATCAGGCCGGCCATTACCGAGAAACCGGACGTGGTGGAAGCGGCGCTGGAAGAGGAATTCCAGCTGAAAAAAAGCGGGATCTCCAGCCGTACCCGCAGTCCCATGGACCGGGTCACGTACAGGGTCGTGGAAAACCCGATGGCGTATGGTGGAAGCAGGTTGCTGATGTACGCATCCAGGGCGTGCATGAAGTTGATGCCGAAATAGGCGGACAGGTCCAAGGGAAGGAAATCGGGCTGCAGAAAAAGCCCGAGGCCTGCGAAAAAGTCGAAGTCGAATGCCGTCGAACCGTCATAGACGACGCTCGCAATGCAGTTCATCAGGAACATGCCGCTGGACATCCGGACCCCCAGATCGGCCTTGGGGATGCCCGTCGTCCTGCCGCTCTGCGTCCTGGAAAAGTACCCCGCCTCGAAGCCCATGTCGGCGCAGAACGGGGAATCTTCGGCGGAAGCGGCCATCGGCGCGGCCGCGAGCACGAGAGACAGGAGGACTCCCAGTGAAGCGCGGCGCGGACGTGAATGCATGATTCGGCCTCCTTGTACGCGAGGACCGTAGCATGGCGGGCATGGTTCCCCTCCGGGTATTCCTACCCGCCGGAGGGTAGCATTACCCGATCGTCATTTCTGGCACTTGGGGCAGAAGTAGGAGGCGCCGCCCAGGAAGGCGATCTTCTCGATCGTGGCGCCGCAGACGGGACAGGGTTCCCCGGCGTGGGACCGGTCCAGGACCTTGGCGTAGCCGCCGGGGTTTCCGTACAGGTCCCATTCCGTGTCGCGGCCGCTCTTCTCCGTCATCTCCGAGAGCACGGACCGGGTGGCATTGTAGAGGGTTCGCCGGGCCTTTCCGTCCATCGACTCCAGGCGTCGTCTGGGGTGGAGCCCGGCGGTGAAAAGGATGTCCTGCAGGCAGCCATTGCCGACGCCCCAGATTCCCGGCTTGCTGATCATGAAGGCCTTCAGGCTCCTGCCCGGATCCCCGGAGGCGTCCTCGAAAAGGCCATTGAAGTACCGCCAGGTGAACGCGTCGCCCAGGGGGGAGACGCCGGCCTTCCCGGCGTGCGGATGCGTCTCCAGGTCCCTTTCCGCCAGGAGCTGCACGAATCCCCAGCCGGACACCCCGACGGAAAGGAAGGTCCCGTCGGTGAAGCGCAGAAGGAGCTGATGCTTCCCCGGCACCGTGTCCGCGCCGGGATGGTAGAGGATCTTCTCCCCGCCGCATCCCAGGAGGAGCACGTGGGAGGCGCCCATGCGGGCGACGATGAAGGGCCCGTCCCCGCGCGCGTTGCCCACCGTCTTCCCCTTGAGGACCCGCGCATAATCGTCCGGCGTGCCGCTGTAGAAGGCGAACTTGTGCGGCGAGTTGCCGCGGACCGCCTCCGCAATCTTCTTCCCGGCCACTTCCGCCGTGAGCTGGCGGGCGATCGTCAGGGCTTCCGGCAACTCGATCATGCCCCATTGTAGGGCGGGGTGGGGAAGCGCGCAAGGGCAGCCATGACAGGCCGTTCGCCCTGCACGTACGCTTGACTCCCATTCCCGTCTCCCTTACTTTTCCAGGATCATGGAAAGAAAGAACCTGAGCGCTTCCGAGTCGGTGGCCATCTGGATGGGCATCCTGGGGAACGCGGTCCTGTTCGCCGGCAAGATCACGATCGGCCTGGCGTTCAACAGCATCGCCATCATCTCCGACTCGCTCAACTCGTTCACCGACATCATCGCCTCCACCGTCGTGTTCGTCAGCATCAAAAGCTCGTACCGCGGCCCCGACGAGGAGCACCCCTTCGGCCACAAGCGGGCGCAGCCGATCGCGGGCCTCATCATCGCCATCTTCACGGGCATCGTGGGCTTCGAGGTCATCGTGCAGTCCGTGCCCCGCCTCTTCACCGGGGAGCAGGTCGAGAAGGGCCTGCTGCCCATCATCCTTGTGGTCGCCGTCATGGTCGTGAAGCTCGGAATGCACCTGTACGCCCGCGTCGTGGCCGCAAGGACGCACAGCACCGCGCTCATGGCCTCCGCCATGGACCACAGGAACGACGTCCTGATTTCCGCGGCGGTCCTCATCGGGGTGGTCGCCTCCAACCTCGGCTTTCCCCTCCTCGACCCCGTCGTCGCCATCCTGATCGGCCTCTGGATCATCCGCGCGGGCTTCTCCATCGGCCGGGACAACATCAAGTACCTCATGGGAGAGGCGCCTTCCAAGGAGCTGATGGAGGAAATCCTCGCCACGGCACGGACCGTCCCGGGGGTCCTCGCCCTCAACGACGTGTTCGCCCATTACGTGGGCACCGTGGTGGAGATCGAGCTGCACATCAACGTGGACAGGAAACTGAACATCGAGGAGGCGCACGCCATCGGCAAGAAGGTGCAGAAGGCCATCGAGGACATGGAGGAGATCTCCCGCGCCTTCATCCACATCGACCCGCTGGAGGTGGCCGACGGCTGAAGGATCGGCCCATGGGCCCCTTCCACCGGATCCCGGCGCCGCCCGTCGACCGGTCCGTCACTCCGCTGCGATCAGGGCGTGGGCGTCCCAGAAGCGCCGGCACTCCTCCAGGCGGTCCCCGTCGTGGACGGCGGGGTCGGGGAAGGGCGGCGCGGCGGTCCCCGGAAACAGGGTGAGCACCTCCAGGAGGCCGCCGTCCCCGCGGAGCAGGATCAGGTTGGCCTGCCGGGTGCGGGGCGGTTCGACCAACACCGCGACGGTGACGGGGAACCCCGACCTCTCCTCGCGGCGGATGCGCGTTCCGGCCGGGAGGGCGTCCAGCGCGATCAGGCCGTCGAAGCCGATGCCCCCGGGCCAGTCGGCCGCGGAAAAGACCGCGCGGACCTCGATACGGCCGTCCCCCGCGGAAGGCGGCGCCTCCGGGCGGCCGGCGGCCTCCAGGACGCGCGCCAGGGCCTCGTCGGGATCCGCGGCGAACTCCGGCAGGAACTTCGATCCCGGGAGGCGGGTCTGGGCGCGCGCCTCCTCCAGAGGGACGCCGGGAAGCGTCCGCGCGGCGTAGTCCGGGGCGACGTCGGGGAAATGGCGCAGCAGGTGGAACCGGCGCCCCGCGGAAAGGACAGGACGGGAGGCGTCCATGAGGCGCCTAGCCGCGCCCGCGGCGCCTGCGCCGCCGCGCCGACATGGAGAGGATCGCGGCGAGGGGCACGAGGAACAGAGCGACGAAGACCAGGAGGCTGAAGACGGGATAGCTGCGGTCCAGGCCGAAAATCTTGTTCGACCATTCCGTGAAGTCCCACATGGCGGAGAACGGCGCGACGAAGGCCATGAAGGCGAGGAAGCGGTTCATGACCTGGGCGCTGCGCTCCTCGATGCCATCGTTGATCTTCTCGATCTTTTCCTCCAGCTGGCCGATCTCCGACTCGATCTCCAGGGACTCGGAAAGCCTGCGGTGCATCTCGTTGGGCAGGAAGTTGTTGGACACGTGGCTCATGAAGAAGAGGTTCTTGATGCCTAGGAACCGGTCCCGGGCCGCCTTGTTCCTCTTGTCGGAAGGGGACAGTTCCGCGATCTGGGTGTTCAGCCTGTAGAGGGCCAGCTTAAGGAACACGGCATGGACGTAGAGGGAGAGGTAGATGTTCTCGAAGTTGTCCAGCGTGGAGAAGGAGGAGGACTGCGGCTTGTTCAACAGAACAGTGAAGGTGTCGAACAGGGACAGGCAGCTCCAGTTGTTGAACACGGAGATCTTGCCGGTCTCCACGATGCGCCGGTAGTAGTCGCGGGAGGGGGCGAAGTGGCCGTTCTCCCGGATGGTTCCCAGGCGGGAACCCGTGCCCAGCTCGAACAGGAGGTTTTCCTCCAGCTCCCCGCCCTCCTCCGTGGAGACGTCCAGGTCCGTTTCCGCCGCGATCAGGGTCTTCAGCTTGCTGTGGAACGCGTGCGAGGCGGAGGCGTCCGCCCCGCCCCCGCCGAACAGGAGCCACGGGGAGCCGGCCGTCGGGGCCTTCATCACGCGGCCCTGGATGAAGGCCGCCACGGTCCCCTTCCACCCGCCCGCGTCGAGCTCCGCGGCGTCGCTGCGCAGGAGGTAGAGGTAGTCCGAGAGGGCGGCCATGTCCGGCTTCCCCCCGGCGTCCGCTTCCGCGAGCAGGCGCGTCTTCACGGCGAAGACCCCGATGCCCTCCGGGTACAGGTACAGGTCCGCCCAGTCGAAGGCCACGGCGCGGGCCGGCCTTCCGGAAACGGCGATGGAGGCCCGGACGGGAAGCGCGTCCCGCAGGGTGAGATGCAGGAGGGGCGCGCCGGGCCCCGGGCCTTCCCGGCCCTCCAGGACGTCGCCGCATTCGGGGAAGGCCACCTTGAGGAAGTTGGGATAGTAGTAGCCTGCCAGGTAGCCGTAGTAGCGTTTCCGCGCCTCGGCGTCCTGGCGTTCGTACCAGGGCCTGTAGGAGGCGAGCAGCCTCTCCCGGCCCGCGGACTCCTGGAGCCGCGGGTCGTAGGAGAAGTAGCCGCACAGCATGACGAAGTTGCGCGTGAGCTCGAGTCGGGACGCATCCATGGCAGGTTCTCCCTTACGGCTCCAGCCCGGCGAGGAGCTCGTCCAGTTCCCCGGAGGGGATGCCGTTCACGTGTCCGTACTTGCCGTGATAGATGGAGCGGATGAGGTCCGCCGCGCTTCCCTGGAAGGCCGCCGGGCCGCCGGCGCGCGGCTTCCACATCAGGCGCATCGGCACGGGCGCGACGCGGTCCACGGCGGGCTGCTTGTAGGGATACGGCAGGAGCCTCCCGCCCTGGTGGTCGAAGAAGCGCAGGCGGCGCTCCCGCCTGCGCAGCTCCGTCTCGTCCTTCGCCGTCGCAGGATCGTCGACCTCCCAGACCAGGTCCAGGTCCCCGCCGCCGTGGCGCAGGCATCCCAGGCGCAGCGTCTCGGCAAACAGCTGTCCACCGAGGCCGGTCCCGCGCCGCCCGCCGTCCACGGCGAGGTAGACCAGGAACAGGCAGCGGACGTCGGGCAGGAACTGGAGCGTGGCGATGCCCACGGTGTCCGTGGGCTTCCCGCCCGTGGGCAGGGACCGCATGCGGATGGCCGTGCCGAGGCCGTCCGCGAGGGAACGGAGGATCGCCTCCCGCGGCTCCCGCTCCTCCCTGGGGAAGGACCCGTCGTAGATGCTCCACCAGTCCGCATCGCGCCCCAGCGCATCCGCGGCGAGATCCTCGACAATGAATCCGATTTCCGTCATGCCTAGAATACTTCCATAAGCAGGAACATGTGCCAAGGCAGGGCCGTGAAGCGCGGCTGCAGTCCGGCGTAGGAGGTGCCGGCAAGGAGCCGCGTCGGGTCGCGGAGATCCATGCCGGGGTCCGCGTCGGCCGGGGGCGCGAAATCCGGCCTGAGATCCTTCAGCCTGGCCAGTCCGCAGACGGCCATGAAGCCGCCCAGCCTCTGTCCCAGGGAGGCGAAGACCTTCCGGCACCCGTCAAGCTGCCGGAAAACGGCCTCGACGTCGACAGCCGCGCCGCCCTCCAGAAGCGCCAGGGCCGCCTGCGCCGCGATGAGCCCCGCGTCGGCCACGCCCTTCTGGTCCCCTCCGGCCGCCGCGCGCTCCACGGCCTCCCCGGCCATCTTCCAGGCCGCCGCGGGATCCGGCGCGGGTCCCGACAGGCGCGAGAGGGCCTGGTTGGCCAGGGACCCGTAGGCGGTCCACTTCTCGCCGAGGCGGCCCGCGATGGTCTGCGTCTCGAGGAACCTGGCATTGGCCGCCTCCGCCTCGCCGCAGGCGAGGTGCACGAGGCCCAGGTTGCTCGCGGAGTAGCTGATGCCCTGCAGGTGGCCGTTCCTGGCGAAGGCCTCATAAGCCCGCGTAAAACGCTCCCGGGCGCCCTCGACGGCGTCGGGCCCCGTCAGGGACCGGTTCATCAGGAGCAGGCCAAGGTTGTTCTCGACGTAGGCGCGCGCCACGGGACGGTCCCGCGCGGCGTCGAGGGCCAGGGAGAACATGGCCTCCGCGTCCTCCAGCCCGTCGTTGTACAGGCGGTAGAGGCCCAGGTTGTTGCGGATGGCGGCAAGCTCCAGCTCCGCCCCGCAGCGCACGGCGCGCTTCTCCCCGTCCAGGAGGACCTCCAGGGCGGCGGCGCGCGGCCCCAGGTCGTAGAGCACGCTGGAACGGTTGGCCTGCACGCGGCAGAAGAGGGCCTCCTCGCGCAGGCCCCCGCGCTCCGCGAGGCACAGGTCGCTCAGGCGCAGCGCCTCGTCCCAGCGGTCCATGTTCTTCTCCAGAAGCACCAGGCGGTTGCGCCAGAGCACGCGCTGCTCCGCGGGCAGGCCCGGGAGGTCCGCGGTGACGCGGATGAGGCGGCCCGTGTCGGCCCAGCGGCCTACGCCGAACAGGCGCACGGCGAGGTTCCCGCAGACCCGCGCCATGCGGCCGCCGTCCAGGCGCGCCCCGTGGCGGACGAACCCCGCGAGGGCCGCGTCCCCCTCCCCCGCCTCGGCCTCGAGCAGCCCCGAGAGGACGTCGGAGAGCAGCTCTTCCGTCCATTCGTCGCCCGCGGAGAACAGGCGGTCCAGCTGCCCGTAGCGGCCCGTGCGGGCGTAGTGCCCGTAGAGGAACAGGAGCGCCCCGCGCAGCGGCGGGAAGGCGCGGGCCTGCTCCAGGAACCGCCCGGGATCCGCGAGGTTGCCGGGGCTGCCGGAGAACAGCCTCCAGAAGATCAGGTACTCCAGCACGCGGTCGAAGGTGAACTCCACGCCCCACTCCGGGGGGAAGGGAAGTCCGTCGCCCGACCGGCGTTCCGCGATCAGGAGGACCTGTTCGTCGCGCATCTGGACGAACGGCGAGGAGGCCCCCTCCTCCAGCAGGTAGGCGCGGAGCACCGGGTGGGAAAGCATCTCCGCGAAGGTGACGGAACGCCTGTTTCCCGAGAGGATCAGGTCCACCAGCGCGGAGACCATGTCGATGCGGCGGCGGTCCCCGAAGATCCTGCGGACGGCGAACTCCCGCATGAGGTCCCCGTTCATCACGCCGGGAGGCAGCCTGCGGCCGTCGTAGAGCTCCATGGCCATGCGGAGGATCAGCGGATTGCAGAGGGTCCCCGCCATCTCGGCGGAAAGCTCCTCGAATTCCGTGGTGGGGCAGGTTCCCTTGGCCGCCCTGTAGGCCGCGTAGGCCTGGGCCAGCTCCTCCTTCTCCAGCATGGGGAAGGAGATGCAGGGAAGGGCCTGCCGGGCGCCCGAGGTGCCGAAATTGGGCTGGAAGAAAAGGCGCGCCGGAAGCTCCCCGCCGCGGCCCAGCCAGTTCTCCAACACGGCCGGGGTGGAGGTGGCCGCGAGGCGGAACGTTCGGCTGCCCTGGAAGGAGGCGGCCAGCGTCCCGAGGGCGGCGATGAGGGCCGGAGGGTCCGGGCACTTGTCGACGCCCTCCACGAGGACCAGCACCTTGAGGTTCTCCTTGGCCGTAAGGTTTTTTTCCAGGAAACCGAGGTTGTCCTCCAGCGGAAGGCCATTGTCGAATGCCGCGCCGATCTCCTCCGCGAGGCCGCCCCGTCCCCCGTAGAGACCGTCCGCGGCCAGGGCCAGGACCAGGAGGCCGGCCGGCTCCCCCTGGAGCCATTCCCGCACGTAATGGGCCGTGAATGAGGTCTTGCCGAGTCCCGACATGCCGACCAGGAGCGCCGCGGGAAGGCCGGATTCCAGGAAGCTGTCCAGCTGCTGCCGCACCCGCCGCGGCTCCACGTAGGCGTGCTCCAGGAACACGCCCTGGGCGGCCGCGTTCTTCAGGAAGGACTCCGAGACGCGGCGGCAATGGGCGCGCAGCGGCGCAAGGATCTTCTCCGACTTCAGGCTGAACCCTGAGGCCGCCCCGCCCGCCGTCGTGAGGAGGCCCAGGACGTCACGGACCAGGTCCTCCTCGATGCGCTCGGAGCTGACGGTGCCCAGATAGTGGACCTTCTTCTTGTCCACGCCCTGCAGGAGGAAGGTCTCGCTCATGGGGGCGCCCTGCCTGCGGCGGCGTATGAGAAGCGGGGAAAGCTCCAGGGGGGGGGCCTCCGCGGCCGCAGGCAGGGCGGAAAGCGCCTCGCGGCGGACCAGGTACAGGCCGTCCGTCTTCAGGGGCTGCGGCGTGACGAGGCGCCCCACCACGGGCCGCAGACGGTTGCCTACCGCCAGTTCCAAGTCATTGACGGCGCCGTCCGCGCCCTGCACGGCGCCCAGCGGGGAGACCATGGCCCAGCGGCACAGGGGCTCCGCGAAGGAGAAGACCTCCCCGAGGTGCGGCGCGTGGGCGTCGAGGAACTCCAGGTACTTGTCCTCGCTCATGGTCCACGCGTGGCCCTTGGCCTTGTTGCGCAGGGAGGGGATGGCGTCCAGTTTCTTCACCACGTCCGTGGTCCGGCCCTTGCCGTTGTAGTAGCGGCCGGCCAACTCTCCCGTGATGCCGGGGGCTCCCGATTCCAGGCCGAAGGACATGAGCTCCCGCAGCATCTCCCACCAGAAGCCGGAGCTCAGCTTGGGGTTCTCCCGAAGCTCCCGGAACAGACGCTCCAGGTTGGCGCCGTAGGGGCCTGGACGGGAGAGCACGTCGCAGGCGGACACGAGGGACAGGGTGATCATGACGATCTCGTACAGATCGATCATGCGGCCAAAGGCGCGCAGCGGGTTCCGTCCGCCGAGGCTCAACTCCGCCTCGAAGTCGGCGAAGGGGACGGCCAGGACGGACGGGTACTCGTCGGCGATGCGCCGGGAAAGCTCCGGGGAAAAACCGGTGGCCATGGACCGGATTTCAGTCGGAGGCGATCGGGATATCCTTGAACTTGAGGACGTTGCAGCCGTCGCCCTCTCCCAGGCCCAGATCGAGCAGCTTGATCGCCTTCACCTCCGGCGGGACCTGGTAGAAGACCACGCGGCCCTTCACGGGGATGCCGTTCGGGAGCTTTGCCGCCGAGTGGGTGGCCATGCCGCCCTCATTGCCCGCCAGCACCAGTCCGGTCCGGTCGAAGACGTCCCCGTCCGCGCTGAAGAAGCGCATGACGTGCCGGCACAGGTTGAAGTCCCTGTCCATCGACTTCGTGTTGGTCACCGCGAGGTCGACGATCACATTGTCCCCCTCGCGGAAGCAGTTCTTGATCTCGACGTCGAACTCGTTCCACTTCCCCTTCATCGAGATGAAGGTCCCCTGGATGCGGTACTCGGCCTTCACGACGTCGGAGATCTGCCAGCCCTGCTTGGTGGCCACGGCGCTGAGGACGCCCGAGTTCTGCACCGTGATGGGCTTCGAGTAGACCTCGCCCGTGGTCTCGCTGAGGGCGCTGCCGTCCAGGGTGTAGCGGATGACGGTCCCCGCCTGCGGGCAGGACAGGGTCACGGTCTGGGCCGCCTTGTAGCTTCCGGAGGCCAGGCCGATGACGGGCGCCTTGGCCTTGCCAGTGAGGCGCTTCCACGTGGAATCGCGGACGTAGCTGTTGTCCACGCTGGTGACCGTGTTCATGTCCTCATAGGTCATCTTCGAGGTTTCCTTCTTCCCGTCCAGGGTCGAGGAATCCCCGGAGAGGCCGAAGATCCACTTCATGGGGCGGGCTTCCTTGGAAATCTTCTCCGCGGCCGCGGGCCCGAATCCATAGGCCTCGTAGAACGCCGGCTGGTTCGCCTCGGCCTGGGCGACGGTGTATCTGCCGCCGCTCGAGCTGACCTTCACGGCCATCTTCAGCTCGCTGTCCGTCTCGAAGGTGATCTCCCCCGTGCCGTCCGCGCGCAGGAGCACGGTGCCCAGGGCCTTGTCGCCCTGCCAGCTTCCGGCAATGTCGGCGTACTGCGCCTGCGCCGTCATGGCGACTGTGCCTATGAGAAAGAGGGATGCAAGCAATCGGCCGCAATGATGGTAACGAGTCATGCGATCCTCCATATTTTGGTGCCATTCATAGTATATGACATTAAAACCCGTTTTCAATCATGTCGGGGCCTACCGCAGCGCCTCCACCATCCTGGGAAGCGCCTCCTCCAGCACGGAGCGGGGGCAGGCCAGGTTGAGGCGGCGGAAGCCGGCGCCCTCCACTCCGAACTTCTTCCCTTCATCCAGCCAGACCCTGGCCCGATCCAGCAGGCGCGCGCTCACCTCCCCGTCGGGGAAGCCCAGGCCGCGCATGTCCAGCCAGGCGAGGTAGGTGCCTTCCAGGGGGGTCACGGAAACGGCCGGAAGACGGTCTGCCAGGAAGGAGACCAGGAAGTCGTAATTGCCCTTGAGGTAGGCAAGAAGCCGGTCCAGCCAGCCGCCGCACTCCCTCCACGCCGCCTCGAGCGCGACGACGCTCAGGGGATTGACCAGGTCGGAGTGCTGCACGGCCTGGGCCGTGCGGTAGCGCGCGCGCAGGCCATCGTCCGGGATGATCGTGAGGGAACCGCCGAGGCCCGCCAGGTTGAAGGTCTTGGTCGCCGCCACGCAGGTCACGGTGATCCCCGCGGCCGCCTCGGAGAGCGCCGCGGTGGGCAGGTGCCGCCGGCCCGGCATCACGAGATCGCTATGGATCTCGTCGGAGACGATCAGGACGTCCCGCCGGACGCACAGGTCGACCAGGGCCTCCAGTTCGTCCCGTTCCCAGACGCGGCCCACGGGATTGTGGGGACTGCAGAGCACGATCATCCGCGTGCGCCGGTCCAGGGACTTCTCCAGGGAGGCGAGGTCCATCCGCCAGCGGCCGCCATCCAGCCGCAGGGGATTCTCCAAAACCTGCCTTCCCGCGTCCCGGACGGAGATGCCGAAGGGATGGTAGACGGGAGGCTGGATGACGATGCGGTCACCGGGCTGGCTGAAGGCCTGGATGGCCACCGCGATGGAGGTCACGACGCCGGGCGCCGAGCTCATCCATTCGCGCCGCACCGCCCAGCCGTGCCGCCGCTGCCACCACTCCCGGGCCGCCTGGAACAGGGACTCCGGATCCATCGTGTAGCCGTAGATCCCGTGCGCCACGCGCCGCTCCAGGGCCTCCCGGATCTCGGGCGGCGCGGGGAAGTCCATGTCGGCGACCCAGAGGGGCAGCAGGCCGGAGCGGCCCGTGAACCGTTCCCCGAAGTCCCACTTCAGGGAGCTGGTGCCGTGCCGCTCGATGAGACGGTCGAATTCGTCAGTCATGCGGGATGCCGGGCCCGTTCTATTCTTTGCGGCCCGTGAGCTTGATGATGTGGTAGCCGAACGAGGTGGAGACCACGTCGCTGAGGGATCCCGGGGAAAGCCGCTTGCAGGCGGCTTCGAAGGCCGGGACCATCTTCCCGGGCCCGAACCACCCGAGGTCCCCGCCCGAGGACTTGGATGGGCAGGTCGAGTTCTCCCGCGCCATCGCCTCGAAGCCGGCGCCCTGCTTGATCCGCTTGAGAAGCTCCTCCGCCTTCGCCTTGTCCTTCACCAGAATGTGGCTCGCTCTCCACTCCATATCGCCTCCTTGATGAAATCGCGGATCGAGTTTCCCCGTAATAACAATGCGAGTCAAGACGGGACGGCGCCGTATGCGGAGCCTGCCATCCTATTTCGCCGGCTTCCACTGCAGCGCGAGCCTTCTCGCCTCGTTGATCTGGTCGGATGTCATCCCCTTGGCGATGCTTCTGCCGGCCCTGACCGCGTTGTCCTTCTGTTCCTTCGTCGCGTAGCCGGAAGCGGCGAGAGTGACCCATTTATACGCATTCACGAAGTCCTGAGAGGTGCCCGTGCCATTGAAGTACATGATGCCGACCATGTACTGGGCGGCGGCACGGCCCTGCTCCGCGGCCAACCGGAACCATTTGAACGCTTCTCCGGCGTTCTTGGGCGTGCCCGACCCTTCATAATACATGACCCCGAGGCTGTTGCAGGCGTCCGCATGGCCCTGCTCCGCGGCCAACCGGAACCAATGGAGCGCCTCGCCGAAGTCCCGGGCAACGCCCTGGCCCCGATAGAACATGGCGCCGAGGCCGTACTGGGCGTCCGCGGCACCCCGTTCCGCCAAGGGACGGTACAGACCCAGGGCAGAGGCATAATCGCCTTCATTGCAGGCGGTCTTTGCATCCTGCATCGGATCCGCGACGGCTCCCGTCGGGAACGCCATGGCCAGCAAGGCGGACAAGGCTCCGATCAAACCCGATTTCCACATGAAACATCTCCTCACGGACGACTGATGATACGCGGTTCTTGAGGGGACTGACAGGCGCTGGCAGCGGACCAATGAAGACACGTTACCAGACCGGGCGGAAAGTGTCACCTATGCACGGCCGTGCCGGGAAAGGGACGGAACCGGGACATCGGTCCCCAGCATGGCCCGGATGTCGCCTTCCCGGAAATCCTTTCCACGCTGTATATTGGGAATCAGAAAGTGGGGTAACCCATGGAAAAACGCATCCTGTGCATGGCCCTCCTGGGCACGGTCCTGGTCCGGTTCCTTCCCGCGATCGGCGAGGAGGACCTGTTCCAGGGCTGCAGGTCGGGCAACCTGGGCAAGGTCCGGCTGGCCGTGGCTTCCGGCGCCGACCTCCGGGCCCTCGACGCGGATGGCAACACGGCCCTCCACCTGGCCGCCTTGTCGAAGGACGTGCTCGAGTATCTCATCGGGAGGGGGGCGGCCGTGGATGCGCGCAACCGCGCGGGCTACACGCCTTTCCTCCTGGCCGTGTGGGGCGGCTCCTGGAGCGCCGCGCAGTTGCTCCTGGACAAGGGAGCGGACCTGCTGGCGGAATCGGACAACGGGGAGTCCGCGCTCCTCCTGGCCGCCCTGACGCACGAGAAGGCCATGGTCCAGTTCCTCCGCTCCCGGCGTTACCCGCCGGACCACCCCAGCCGCGTCGACGGGGCCAGGGCGCTCCACCGTGCCGCGCGGATGGGGGACGCGGACGCCGTGTCGCTGCTGCTGGACGGCGGCGAGGACGCCAACAGCCTGGACCGTTCCTCCCGTACGCCGCTTGACGTCGCGCTGGAGGCGGGCAGCGCGGACTGCGCGGCCCTGCTCGCCCCACGCACGGCGGAACGGAAGCCGCAGGTCCCGAAGCGGGACAGGCCCCCAGGCGCGCCGGAGCCCGCCTGGGAGGAGAAACCGAAATCTCCGGCACGGCCGCCGGCCCCGGGGACACAGGCGGCCGCGGAAGCCATGGAGCGGGATCCCGGCGCATGGTCCATGCACCCCGTCGACGTCGCGGCCTACGACATCGCGGCCCAGGATAAGGACTACATCCACGTCGTCGGTACCGACCGCACGGTCCAGCGCGTCGACTTCGGCGTGGCGGCCCCGCTCCTTCCGGTCCGCGTCACGGCCGTCGCGGAGTCCTATGAAGGCCTTCTGTACTACGCAGCGGAGGACGGCGGCCTGTACCGTTTCGGCATGCCCGATTTCGAGCCCGCCTTCCTCGCCTCCGGCGCCCTGGAGGTGACCGCGGGACCCGGCGCCAAGGTCTGGTTCACGGCCAAGGACGGAACCCTGTCCTCCTGGGACAATGGAGCCGTCACGTCGTACCCGGCCGTGAAGGCGGTACGGATCGCCGCGGCGCCCGACGGCCGCGTCTGGTTCACGGACCCGGAAGGCCGGATCGGCGTCTTCACGGAACCGGGATCGGTCATGAGCCTTCCCGGGTACGCCCGGGACATCGCCGTCGGCCGGGAGGGAACCGCCTGGAAGGTGGCCCTGGACTCATCCATCGCTCATTGGGACGGCAACCGCTGGATGGCCGTCTCCACGGGTCTTGCCGCGTCGCGGATCACGGTGCTCGCCGACGGGACCCCCTGCGTGGTCACGGCGGAGAACAGGATCGCGTGGATCGAAGGCGTGCGGGAGGAGCCGCAGGCCGTCGCCAAGCCGGTCCCCGTGGAAGACATGCCCCGCGATCCGACAGCGTACTTCGTGCACCGCCTCGAAGTGATCGCCTACGACATCGGGGCCCAGGCCCGGGGAGGCTTGGCCATCGCGGGCCCCTACCATACCATCAATGGCGTCGACGGGAACGGCATCGCGACTCCCCTTGTGCCCGTCCATGTCTCGTCCGTCGCGCTATCCTATGACGGCGCCTGGGTCTTCGTCACGGAAGAGGGCGAGCTGCGCCGGTTGGGCAGCCCCGATTGGAAGTCCAGGGTGCTCGCGGCCCGTGCAGGGGACGTGGCCGCCGGTCCCGGCACCAAGGTCTGGTACACGGCGGCGGACGGGACCCTTTGCTCCTGGGATCAGGACGCCGTCGCGTCCTATCCCGGAGTGCGCGCCCAGAGGATCGCAGTGGGGCCCGACGGCCGCGTCTGGTTCACGACTCCGGAAGGCAGGATCGGCATCTTCACGGAGCCGGGGGTGGTCATGAGCCTTCCCGGGTACGCCCGGGACATCGCCGTCGGCCGGGGGGGGACCGCATGGAAGGTGGCGGGGGACGGATCCCTTGCCCGCTGGGACGGCAGCAACTGGCTGGCCGCTTCCGTGGACCTTTCGGCCTCGAGGATCACCGTGCTCGCGGACGGGACTCCCTACGTCGCCACCACGGACGACAGGATCGCCTGGATCGACGGGACTCCGGAGACGAAGGCCGCCGAGGCATCCGTCTCATCGGGAACCGGCGTCTTCCATGCGGACGGGGAGGTGCGCCGCATCCGCACGGCGGCGGCCGGGAAATCCATGAAGATCGTCATCCTGGGCGAAGGCTACGTCCGCGAAGACCTGGAGACGGAAGGCGAATACGACAAGGAAACGCGCCGTCTGGTCGACGCCGTCGTGGAATTGCCGCCCTTCCGCTATTTCCCGGACCGCATCGAAGTCTACGTGGTCTACGTCGAGTCGCGGCAGCGGGGCGCGGATGCGACGCCGGACGCGAAGGACCGGGACACGGCCCTCGATGCCGCCTTCTACTCCGACGGGGTGGATCAGCGCGTGCTCCTCGTCCACGACCTGGAAGCGATGGAACGCTACGCGCGGAAGGCCGTGCCTTCGCGCGACCTGCTCCTGATCTCGGTGAACGACGCGCGTTTCGGCGCTACGGCGAACGCCCTGTATGCGACCGCATCCCGCAACGCGGGGGCCGGGACCATGATGCACGAGATCGGCCACTCCTTCGGCGGGCTGGGGGACGAGTACGGCTCCATCGGCAGGGACGTCCCGCCGCCCCTCGCGAGCGCGCCGCTGTATCCCAACCTGGACCTCACGGCCGACCCCGCCAGGGTGAAGTGGAGCTCCCTGATCGGCAGGCCCAAGATGGATAAGGTGGGCGTCTTCGAGGGCGGATTCCAGAGGAATGAAGGCGTGTTCCGGCCCCAGGAGTTCTGCCTGATGCGGGACTCAAACTTCACGGACCGCTACTGCGCGGTCTGCGAGGAGGCCATCTACCGGAAGCTCTGCTCCCTGCTTGACATCCCATACGGCAGGGAGGAGTTCCTGCGGGTCTACGAGCCGTAGGCTGCGTCCTTCTTCGTCAGGACCTCCCGGATCCGTACGGCCATAAGCCCGTACATGCAACGCCCGTGGTCGACGATCCCCCGCGCGGGAGAAAGCCGGATTCCTCAGGCCGCGGCCCTCCCCTTCGGCACCAGGCGCGTGACGAGGGACAGCGCCAGCGCGCCGCCGTAGAGGGCCACGGGAATGAAGAGCACCTCGTAGAGCCTCCCGTACCCGCGGAACCCGTACATCACGCCCACGCCCGCCGCGTAGGCGGCGAAAACCAGCACGCGTCCCCACTTGGGCAGCTTGAAGCCGAACTGCTGCGTGAAGGCCGTCATGAAGAGGAATCCGGCGGCGAACATGGGCCATGAGGGGTATCCGTTCTGGATGGCGATCACCGGGCCGTGGATCCCGACGAGGAACTCGAGCAGCGTCACCCAGGGCAGCGCGAAGTGGATCCTCGTGTTGGCCAGGGACAGCTGCGTGAGAAGAAGGAACATGTAGAAGAAGCCCCAGAGCAGGCCGATGGAGCCCTCCATGGGGTGGAACCAGAAGGTGTAGACCAGGGCCCAGGAGATGTAGAGGCCGTGCCATCGGTTGACGAACCGCAGGCCCGATTCGGAATATGGAACCTTGATCCCCAGGAACAACCCGCGCCGCGGATTGAGCGTGAAGAGCATGATGACGAGCATGACGATGACCGAGAACTGGCTGCTCCAGATCGGCACGTCCTGGGCCAGCCCGTCGTACCAGAGGTGGGTCTGCAGAAGATGGAGCAGGATGAACAGCAGGTTCGTGAGGAGAAAGGCGACGTTGATCCGGGACAGGCGCCCGGCGTGGGCCTTCTCCCGCATGGACAGCGCCACAAGGACCCAGACCGATGCCTGGTGCAGCCCATACAGGCCCCACGAGGTGAAGCGGGACCAGAAGGTGGCCGCGGGGAGCTTCCAGAAGTACCACGCGGATCCCCGGTCCGGCAGGTGGGGCACGCCGGCCAGGAGCGGTCCCAGCGCGGCGGTCAGGAGAGTCAATGCGGCGCTGGCCGCCACCGCCAGGAGGAACGTCCGCTTGAGGCTGCGGGACTGCGTGCCGGCATCGGCCATGGATCCACCTCCGGGTTGCAATATATCGGTTTCAATATACTACAGCCCGGAGCAGCGGTCGAGGGGTCCGCGGCCGGAGGCCCCTACTCCCCGGCCTTCACGCGCGTCCACACCTGGTCGTAGAGCGTGGTGGCCTCGCGCACGTCCTCCAGCATGACCATCTTGGCCAGTTCCGCGTCGGAAGGATACACGCGCGGGTCCGCGCGCACATCCGCCTTGATCAGCGGGAGGCTCGCCTCGTTGGGGGTGGCGTAGGCGATGTAGTTGGAAAGCTGCGCCCCCACGTCCGGGGCCAGGATGAAGTTGATGAATCGGAAGGCCCCCTCCGGATTGGGCGCCTTGGCGGGGACGGTCATGGCGTCCACCCAGATGATGGTGCCCTCCTTGGGGGCCGCGAAGTCGGTGTTCTCGTCGAGGCGCGACAGGGCGTCCCCATTGTAGGCGATGCCCACCCACGCGTCCCCGCCCACCACCTTGGCGACGCTGTCCGGGCTGCCGTAGAAGCCGGTCATCCGCCTGGTGCGGGCGGAGCTCAGGAGCTCCCCGGCCGACTTCAGCTCATCCGCCGACTTCGTGTTCGGTGAAAAGCCCCGGGAGATCAGGGCGGCGGCCATCAGGTCCCGCATCGAGTCGACGAGGACCACCGGGCCGGGCTGCTTGGAGGGGTCCAGCACGGCGGACCAGGTCGGGACGAATCCGGGCAGCTTGTCCTTGCGGTAGACCAGGCCCATGGTGCCCCACTGGTACGGCAGGCTCCACCTGCCCTCCGGGTCGTAGGCCGGGGCGCGGAAACGGGGCATGACGTTCTTCGCATTGGGGATCTTGGGGAGGTCCAGGGGCCTGAAGGCCCCCTTGGCGGAGAGGGTGCGCACCGCGTGGTCGGAGACCACCACCACGTCGTACTGGTCCCCGGCGCTGGCCAGCTTGCTCATCATGGTCTCCGTGTTCTCGTAGGTGTCCAGGACCACGGCGAGGCCGGTTTCCTTCTGGAAGCGCTCCACGAGCGCGGGGTCGATGTACTCGGAATACATATAGACGGTGACGCGGCCCGCGGCCTTCCCGGCGGCGGGGGCGGCGGCCTCCTTGGCGGGCTTGGAGCAGGACGCGAGCAGGACGGATGCGAGCAGCAGCGGCAGGATTTTCCGCATGGGTCATTCCTCCTTGGGGCTTCGTGAGAAGAGTTGGGCCAGGAACACGAGCGCCACGGTGGCCAGGAAGACCACGGTGGACAGGGCATGGATCTCCGGGGTGATTCCCCGGCGCAGGGAGCCGTAGATGTAGAGCGGCAGCGTGACCGAGGAAGGGCCGGAGGTGAAGAAACTGATGACGAAATCGTCGAGGGACAGCGTGAAGGCGAGCATCGCGCCGGCCACCACGCCGGGGGCCAGGAGCGGGAAGGTCACCCGGCGCATGGCGTAGAAGGAGCTCGCGTACAGGTCCCGCGCCGCCTCCTCCACGGAGCGGCCGATGGTGGCCAGGCGGCTTCCCACGGTCAGGGCGACGAAGCTGATCTGGAAGGTCACGTGCGCCATCATCATGGTTCCCATGCCCAGGTGCAGGCCGCCCAGGAAGCGGCGCGCGGTCTCGAAGGCCAGGAGCATGCCGACGGCGAAGACGATGTCCGGCGTCACCACGGGCACGTAGACCACGGCGTCCACCGCGCGGCGCATCCAGCGCGGCCAGGGGAAACGGTCCAGGGCGATGGCCAGGGCCGTGCCGAGGACCGTGGAGACCGCCGTGGAAACCAGGGCCAGGATCAGGGTGTTGGCCGCGGCGGAAAGAACGACGCCGTTGCGCGAGAGCTGCAGGTACCAGCGCAGGGTGAAGCCCTGCCAGGCCGTGCCGAAGCGCGAGGAATTGAAGGAAAGCGCCGCCACCGCGAGGAGGGGCAGGTAGAGGAAGGCGAGCGTGGCGACGGCGACGGCGGAAAGGGCGGGATGCAGCCTGCGTTTCACGGGGTGAAGGACTCCTCGCCGGAGCGCCGCAGGAACAGGAGGCCCACGAGCGTGAGGAGGGTCAGCACCAGGCTCACGGCCGCGCCGAAGGGGAAATCCCGGCTCACGCCGAACTGGTGTTGGATGAGGTTGCCGAGCATCCAGGACTTGCCGCCGCCCAGGAGGTCCGGGATGACGAAGGCGCCCATGGCGGGGATGAAGGTGAGGATCAGGGCCGTCACGAGGCCGGGAAGCGTCTGGGGCAGGATGGCGTGGAAGAACACGCGCACGGGGCCCGAGTACAGGTCGCGCCCCGCTTCCACGATCGCCCAGTCCAGCCTTTCCACATTGGTGTAGAGGGGCAGCACGGCGAAGGGGATGGAGTTGGAGACCATGCCGAGGTACAGGGCGAACGGGGAAGGGTACAGGGCCGCCGCCGGCTCGATGAGATGCAGGAACTGCGCGAGGCGCGCGGGCGGCATCTGGTTTCCCAGCAGGAGCATCCAGGCGTACGTGCGGATCACCAGGTTGGTGCAGAAGGGGATCATCACGAGGGTCAGCCAGAGGTAGCGCCTGCGCGGCGGCCGCAGGGCGATGAAGAAGGAAAGCGGATAGGCGAGGAGGATGGTGAAGGCCGTGGTCACGGTGGCCATCGCCACGGTGCTTCCCAGGATGGAGAGGTACGCCTTGGTCCAGCCGAAGGAGTCGAATCCGGCCAGGCGGCTGAAGTTGTCCGCCGTGAGGATCCAGAGGATCTCGCCGTCGGCGCCTCGGGTGGCCAGGGACCAGGCGATCATGGCGCCCAGGGGGGCCACAAGGAGCACGAGACTCCAGGTCAGGGGGATGGCCAGGAGGGCCAGTCCCCGCGCCGTCAGCTTCCTCGTCGTAGACAGCTCCCCGTACCAGACGAGGAGCCTATTCACCAAGCGCCTCCAGATGGTGCCGCGGCAGCTCCAGCCAGATCTGCTGGCCCGCGGTCACGTTGACCGCGCCGGGCACGCCGCGCAGGTGCAGGTTGGCGGGCTGCACGAAGACGTCCAGGTGGTCGCCGCGGTAGATCACCTCGGAGACGATGGCCCGCACGCCATTGCCGGCGGGCTTGTCCTTGCGGATCTGGATCCGCTCCGGCCGGATGGACAGCACCCCGCGTTCCCAGGAGGGGAGCTCCCGCGGGGAAAGCAGGCCGAACTCGGTGCGCATGGCGCCGTTCTCGCGCCGCGCGTCGATGAGGTTGGTGGTGCCGAGGAACTCCGCGACGAAGCGGCTCCCGGGCCGGTCGTAGACATCCACGGGAGGGCCGGACTGCACGATGCGGCCGTCGCGCATGACGAAGATCCTGTCGCTCACCGTCATGGCCTCGTTCTGGTCATGGGTGACCAGGACGAAGGTCTTGCCCAGGCGCCGCTGCAGGCGGCGCAGCTCCAGCTGGACCTCCGCGCGCAGCTTCGCGTCCAGGGCGGACATCGGCTCGTCCAGCAGGAGAAGGTCCGGCTGGTTGACCAGGGCGCGCGCCAGGGCGACGCGCTGCTTCTGCCCGCCGGAAAGCTGGTTGATGCGCCGCTTGGGAAGTTCGTCCAGGTGCAGCATCTCCAGGGCGGCGGCGACCCTCCGGTCCACCTCGGCCTGGGCATAGCGGCGCGCGCGCAGCCCGAAGGCGATGTTCTCGAACACATTGAGGTGCGGGAACAGCGCGTAGTTCTGGAAGACCGTGTTGACGGGGCGTCGGTTGGCCGGCAGGCGGGAAATGTCCGCCCCGCCCAGGGCGATGCGTCCGCTGTCGACGAGTTCCAGGCCGGCTATGACGCGCAGCAGCGTCGTCTTGCCGCACCCGGAAGGTCCAAGGATGGTGACGAACTCTCCGCCCGTGACGGTGAGGGAAACCTCACGCAGGGCCGCTACGGGGCCGAAGCTCTTGCTGACCCCGAAGACGGAAAGCTCACAACCGGCTACCTCGTCGAGGGTCCGTTCCCCCTCGAGTACGATGGAGTTCCCAATGGCGCCGGGACCATGTGTAAGGGTTGGGGCAGTCGCGGCAGCGCCGGACAGGATGTATTGTCTATCCAACTCAGACGGTACTCCTGAAATCCTGGAATCCATCCGATCGGACCGATCGGCACTTTCGTGTGGAAAAAATAGTATTCCTTTTCTCCCCCCCTTGCAATAGGTTGCGCGAAAAATCTTCAAATATTTCCGTCGACCCGGACCGTGGAATGCCTTATCATGGCCCCATGCGCATCCTCACGATGGTCCTGACGGTCATTGGGCTCTCCCTGTTCGAGACGGTGTCCAGCGTGGACAACGCCATCATCAATGCCGAGGTACTATCCGGAATGGGCGCCAAGGCACGCCGCTGGTTCCTCACCTGGGGCATCCTTTTCGCCGTCTTCGTGGCCCGTGGCCTGCTGCCCTGGTTCATCGTCTGGATGGCATTGCCCGGCCTGGGCCCCGTCGGCTCCTTCACGGCGGCCTTCTCCAGCGATCCTTCCGTGGCGGAAGCGGTGGAAGCGGCGTCCCCCGTCCTGTCGATGGGCGGAGGGGTATTCCTCGTTCTCCTCTTCCTGCACTGGCTCTTCCTCGAGCCCAAGAGCTTCGGCATCATCGGGGAACGGTTCTTCTACGAGCGCGGGGTCTGGTTCTACGCGGCCGCGTCCGTCTTCCTGGCCGCCGCCGTCTGGTTCGCCATGCGGATCGGCGCCATGACCGCCTTCGCGGCCGTCATCGGTTCCACCGCGTTCTTCATCACGCACGGATTCAAGGAGAACGCCGCCCAGCAGGAACAGCGCCTCGTGAAAGGCAGCCTGTCCGACCTGAGCAAGCTTCTGTACCTGGAGGTGATCGACCTTACCTTCTCCATTGACGGGGTCCTGGGGGCTTTCGCCTTCACGCTCTCCGTACCGCTCATCATCGTGGGAAACGGCCTGGGCGCCGTACTGGTGCGCCAGATCACCGTCGGCAACATCGAGCGGGTCCGCAGATACCGTTTCCTGAAGAACGGCGCCATGTACTCCATCCTGTTCCTGGGAACGGTCATGATGTGCGACGGATTCGGCCTGGACATCCCCGAGTGGATCTCCCCGGTCCTCACCTTCGCCACCGTGGGATTCTTCTTCCTGAAGTCCGTCGTGGACGCGAAAAAAAACGCCCGGGTCCCCTGAGGGATCCGGGCGCATCCCGTCTATTTCTTTCTATTCTTTAAAAGCTCCGCGAAGGGGTTGTAGGTCGTATCCCCCTTCTGGACCGGGGCCGAAGGTGTAGGCCCCTGGCGAGGCTCCTGCCGCGGCCCCTGGCGATCGTGCCGGCCACCGCGCCCGTCCTCACGCGGGGGGCCTCGTCGGTCCCCCTGCGGCCCCTGGCGAGGCTCCGGCCGCGGCCCCTGGCGCGGCTCTTGCCGCGGCCCCTGGCGCGGCTCCGGCCGCGGCCCCTGGCGAGGCCGATCCGCCGCCGCTGAACCCCTGGCTGCGGGCCTTCCGGACCTGGGAGCCGGTTCCCGTTTTCCGTCCTCCGGGGCTCCCGTTGCCGCCGCGGTGGCCGGAGCTCCTTCCGGCTTAAGGCTCAGACCGATGCGGCGCCGCTGCGCGTCCAGGGAGATGATGCGGAACTCGCGCACGTCCCCCGCCTTCAGGACCTCCATGGGGTCCTTCACGAAGCGGAGGGAAAGCTCGGAAACGTGGACCAGGGCGCTCTCCTTGATGCCGATGTCCACGAAGGCGCCGAAATCGACCACGTTCTTCACCTTGCCCGTGACCTTCATGCCCTCCCGCAGGTCCTCGAATGTGACCACGCCCTGCTGGAGCACGGGAGGCGGGAAGCCTTCCCGCGGATCGCGGCCCGGCTTGGCCAGCTCCTCGGACACGTCCCGGATCGTCGCGTCCCCCACGCCGAAGCGCGCCTTCAGCTCCTCCCGTTTTTCGGCGGGAATCCCGGCGCCGGACTTCACGTAGGGAAGGACCTCGGCGGCGAGGCCGTAGCGCTCCGGATGGACCCAGGTGTTGTCCAGCGGATTCTCGCTTTCGGGGACCTTCAGGAAGCCGGCGCACTGTTCGAAGCTCTTGGGCCCCATGCCGGGAACGCCGCGCAGCTCCTCGCGGGAGCGGATCCGGCCGGCCGCGTCGCGGTGCTTCACGATCTTCCTGGCCAGGGACGAGTTGACGCCGGACACGTACTTCAACAGGGAAGCGGAGGCCGTGTTGATGTTGACCCCCACGCGGTTGACCACGGAGCCCACCACCTCGTCCAGGGTCTCGGAGAGCTTCCTCTGGTTCACGTCGTGCTGGTAGAGGCCCACGCCGATGGACTTGGGTTCGATCTTCACAAGCTCCGCCAGGGGATCCTGCAGCCGATGGCCGATGCTGATGGCGCCGCGGATGGTGAGATCCAGCTCCGGGAACTCCTCCCGCGCCACGTCGCTTGCCGAATAGACGGAGGCCCCGTCCTCGTCCACCACGGTGAACTGGGCTTCCAGCCCGTTTTCCGCGATGGCCTCGGCCACCGCCTTGCGCACCTCGTGGCTGGCCGTGCCGTTTCCAACCGCGATGAGCCGGATCCCGTGTTCCTTCACGGCGGCCGCGATGGCCTTCTTGGCGCCCTCCGGGTCGCGCTCCTGGTTCACCACGAAATAGCCCAGGAACCGGCCCGTCTCGTCCAGCGCCGCGCACTTGGTGCCGGTGCGGATGCCGGGATCCACGCCCAGGACCCTGGTCCCCCGGATGGGGGGGGACATGAGCAGGTTGCGGAGGTTGGCGCTGAACACCCCGATGGCGTGCTCGTCGGCGTTCATCATGGCGTCCATGCGGATCTCCCGCAGGACCGCGGGGGAAAGAAGGCGGCGCAGGCCGTCGTCGATGGCCTCGGCATGGAAGCGGTTGTGGACATCGGCCCGGCCCTGGAGCATCGTGGAGACGGAATCCTCGTCCACGTCCAGCTTGATCTCCAGCTCCCCTTCCCTCTCCCCGCGCGCCACCGCGAGGAGCCTGTGCGGCTTCAGGGAGGAAAGCGGCTCCTTGTAGTCCCAGTAGGTCTGGTAGACGGACTTGGCCTTCTTCTCCTCGTCCCCCACCCCCTTCACCAGGAGGTTGCCCGACTTGCGGAACTGCGCCTTCACGGCCGCGCGCGCCTCGGGATCCTGGGACAGGTTTTCCGCCAGGATGTCCTTGGCGCCCTGGACGGCCTCCTCCACGGAGGCCACGGACAGATCCGGATTCTCCGCGTTCTCCTTCACGAAGCCCGAGGCGGCGGCCAGGACCGCCGCCTCGTCGGCCGTGAGCATCGTGGCCGAGAGCGGTTCGAGGCCCTTCTCCCGCGCCGCCATGCCGCGGGTCCTTTTCTTCTTTTTGTACGGGGCGTAGATGTCCTCGAGCTGCGTGAGCGTGGAGCACCTGCACAGGTTCCCGTAGAGGGTCGCGTCCAGCTTTCCCTGCGAGAAGATGCCCCGGATGATCTCCAGCCTCCGGGTCTCCAGGTTCACCCCAGATGAGAACCCGTGTTCGATCTCCCGGACCTGCACCTCGTCCAGGCTCCCCGTCATCTCCTTGCGGTAGCGGCTGATGAAGGGGACCGTGCAGCCCTCCTTGATCAGGCCCACCGTCGCGGCCACCTGGGACGGCTTGACCGCCAGCGCCTCGGCGATCCTCGCCATCACTGCGGACTCATCCACGGCCAGGGCCGCCACGAACTCTTCCGTAATCGTCATGCGTTTCCTCGGTGCGAAAAGGTAGCAGATGGACGGCTTCCTGTCGAGTTGCCCCCGGATCCCTTCAACCCTTGGCTCCCCCCGGCCATCGGCATATACTGCCGGGCATGGAAACAGCGGGAGAACCGCCGGCGGCCGGCCCGGCCCCGAAGCGCGGCCAGCTCCACATGATCTGGCCGGAGGGACGCAGGGCCCCGCGACGGCCGGGGCTTCCGCCGGGCTACATCCTGCGCACCTGGAGGGAGGGGGACGCGGAGGGCTACCGCGCCCTGATGACGGCCGCCGGATTCGACTCCTGGGCGACGGAGGACAAGGTCCCCGGCGTCCTGAAGACGGCGCTTCCGGAGGGCCTGTTCTTCGTGGTGCACGAGGCCACGGGACGGATCGCGGCCACGACGGTGGCGGGACACGCCGCTTGCGACGAACATCCCTTTGGCGGAGAACTCGGCTGGGTGGCCGTGGACCCCGCGCACCGGGGCCGCAGGCTGTCCGCCGCCACCTGCGCGGCCGTGGTGCGCCGTTTCCGGGACGCGGGCTTCCGGCGCATCTACCTGAAGACCGATGACCGCCGCCTGCCGGCGCTCCGCGTCTATCTGGACCTGGGTTTCGTCCCGTTCCTCCACGGGCAGGACATGGAGGGGCGCTGGCGGAAGGTCTTCTCGGAGCTGGGCAGGGACTGGGACCGCGCGGGGGCGGCGCGGCCGTAGCATCCCGGATTCAAAAAGGAAGGTTTCCATGAAGGACATCCAACAGAAGATCCTCAACCTCTGCATCGAGATCGATTCCACGGCCCATCGGGTCTACGAGGAGTTCGAGGAGACGGAGAAGGACCCGGCCCTGGCGGCCATCTGGCGCGAGATGAAGAACGACGAGGCCACCCACATCCGCTACTGGAAAATCCTGAGCGAGTACCTGAAGATCTCCGTCATCCCGGCGGTTGTCGAGGACGCGCAGACGGTGCTGAAGAAACTCGGCGCCTGCGTGCAGGACATCCACGAGCTTCCCGGAAGCATGCGGGAGATCCTGGATCCGCAGCGGCGGCTGGCCATCGCCTGCAGGGTGGAGATCTCCTTCCTGGACGAGACGCTGCTGCAGCTCCTGCGCTACGTGGAGACCGTGGACCGCGGGGAGCAGCCCATGGACCACTACAACCGGCACCTGGAGAAGTTCATCCATACCGTGGCGGACCGCGGCAGCACCCCGGAGCTGCGTCTCCTCGCCATGGCCATCCGGCACCTGTGGGACGACAACAGGAAGCTCCTGCAGCTTTCCACGGTGGATACCCTGACGGGCCTCCTGAACCGCAGGGGGTTCTACCAGACGGCCGTGCCCCTGACCAACCTGGTCCGCAGGAAGGGCGAAGGAATCGCCGTGGCCATGGCGGACATCGACAGGTTCAAGTCGATCAACGACTCCCACGGCCATCCGGAGGGGGACCGGATCCTCGCCCGCACGGCGGCCGCCATCCGCGGCGCCATCCGCATGTCGGACATCGCGGGCCGCTACGGCGGGGAGGAGTTCATCGTGCTTCTTTCCCCCGTGCAGCCGGAAAGCCTGGCGGAGGTGGGGGAAAAGATCCGCCGCAGCGTGGAAACCAGGGGCGCGGAAGGCGTTCCCGCCACGGTGAGCATCGGGGTGGCCTGGTGCGTCCCGGGCCGGGACGACGACGCCGTGCCCCTCCTGGACGCCCTGGCCAAGAGGGCGGACGAGCACCTCTACCGCGCCAAGGAGACGGGGCGCAACCGCGTCGTGATCGGCACGAAGGACTGACGGGCCGTCAGCCCCCCTCCACGAACCGGATGGAACGGTGCTTGATGAACGTGTCCAGGTTCCGGCCCTTGGGCAGGCCCTCCGCGGGCAGGAAGCCCCCCGCCATGTGGTCGTGGCCTCCTCCGAAGCCGACGCCTTCCAGGAGGAAGCGCACCAGGTCGTTGGCCTTGACGGCGGGAATCTCGCTGCGCACGGAAAACTTCACGCCCTTGGCGCGCCGCGACCAGGCCACCACGATCCCGACGGACTCCAGGGAAAGCACGATGTCGCTGGCCGCGCCCAGCAGGGAATCGTCGGGACTGTCCAGGCTCATGAAGCCGATGGTCCCGTAGACCTCGACGGAACGGAACGCCTCCGCGTAGCGCTCCAGGTCCGCGCACGTGAGCTGGCTGCCGTTCAGCTGCCGGATCAGGGACACGTCGGCGTGGGGGTAGAGCCTGTAGAACATCTCGATGTCCAGGCTGGACACGCCCCGGGTGAGGCCGTCGGTGTCCTTCATGATGCCGAACAGAAGGGCCGTGGCCAGATTCTGCGGGGGCTCCACGCCATTGTCGAAGAAGTACTCGGCGACGATCGTCGAACAGGCCCCCACCGCGGGACGCACGTCCTCGAAAAGGTAGCCCTTGCCGCCCTGGTACTCGTGGTGGTCCAGGACGGCCACCTCCTCGGTGGCCAGGTCGGTCAGGTTGCCCCCGCCCTTCTGGCCGTCGACAAGCACCGCCCAGTCCTCCTTGCCGAGGGTGGAGGCCTCGCGCGCCTTCGTCATCTCCAGGCCGAAGAGCTCCAGCATCTTCAGGGAGTCCACCTTCTCGATCTCGCGGTCGTAGACGACCGCGGACCGGATGCCGCGGAGATCCAGCAGGTACCGCAGGCCGGCGCAGCTGGCGATGGCATCGAGATCGGGGACGTTGTGCGGCTGGAGGAAGACCTCGTCGGGCGCCTGCTTGAGAATCCCGACGAGCCGGTCGAGTCTCGTGGGTTCGCTCATGCCGGAATGGTATCCGTTTTTCACCGGTTATGATACGGTTTGCCCTACAAGGAGTCAGGCATGTTCGTTTCCTTCCTGGTCAAGGGCGGGGTCGTCATGATCCCCATCGTGCTCCTTTCCGTCGTGATGCTGGCCATGGCCCTGGAACGGGCGGCCGTGCTCTGGCGGGCGCGGGGACGGGAAAGCGTGTTGGCCGAGGACGTGCTGGCCCTGGTCCGCAGGGGACAGGTCGTCCGCGCGGGGGAGCGCTGCGCGGAGGACGGGGGCAATCCCACGGCGAAGATCCTCGCCCTCGCCATCGCGCAGCGCGCGAAGAGCCGCGAGGAGATCGAAGCCCTGCTGGAGAAGGAAGGGGAGCGGGAGATCGTACGCCTCGAGACGAGGCTGGGCGGCATTCTGGTCATCATCGGCGTGGAGCCCATGCTGGGCTTCCTGGGCACCATCGTCGGCCTCATCCAGGCGTTCATGTCCTGGGAACGCCTCGGCAGCGCCGTCACGGTGAACATCCTGGCCGGAGGCATCTATCAGGCCATGATCACCACCGCCGCGGGCCTCTGCGTGTCCATCCCGGGATACGTCTTCTATCACTGGATCCTGGCCCGCATCAAACGGCACGCCCGTGACATGTCCTGGTGGGGCACGGAAATCCTCGACGCGCTGAAGGTCGGACGGCGGCCGGCCGTTTCCGCCGCGGAGCCCGTGCAATGAAGATCCGTACGCATCACGAAACGCTCCTCACGCTGGAGTCCGTGGCGCTCACGGACATCATCCTGAACATCTTCATCTTCTTCTTCACCTCCTTCAGCCTGCTGTACACCTTCGCCCCCGCGCGCGAGGCGCGGATCGCCATCCGCCTCCCCCAGGCCGAAGCCGGAGCCCCCGTCGGAAGGACGGGCGCACTCACGGTGACCCTCTCCGGGGGGGGCGCCCTGTACCTGGACGGCAATCCCGTGACGGAGGAAGGCCTGCGCGCGGGCCTCGCCGACGCCGCCCGCATGGACTCCTCGCGCCAGGTGGCGGTGCGCGCCGACAAGGACGTGCTCTTCGACCGCGTCGTACGGGTGCTTGACGCCGTGAAGAAGGCGGGACTGGACCGGGTGGGAATCGCCGTGGAGGCCTCGGGACGGCCCGCGGCAAGGTAGCAGCCAATGAAGACACGCATGACGCCCATCGCCCTGGAAAAGGTGGAGCTCCGGGACTCCTTCCTCGCCCCGCGGATCGCCGCCAACCGCAAGGCAACCATCCCCGGCCTCTATGAAAGCCTCCGCCGCAACGGCCGCCTCGATTCCTTCAGGCTGAAAAACGGGGGCGTGCACATCTTCTGGGATTCTGACGGCGCCAAATGGGTGGAAGCCGCCGCCTACTCCCTGGCGGTCCATCCGGACCCGGAACTGGAAAAGCGGGTGGACGCTTACGTGGACCTCATGTGCCGCGCGCAGGCCCGCGACGGCTACCTGAACTCCTACTACCAGACCATGGAACCGGATCGGCGGTGGACCGACCTCATGCGCAACCATGAGCTGTACTGCGCGGGCCACCTGATCGAGGCGGCCGTGGCGCTGCAGGAGCACTGCGGCAAGCCCCGGATGCTGGAGGCGCTCTGCCGTTATGCCGACCACATCGGATCGACCTTCGGGACGGGGAAAGGGAAGAAGCGCGGGTACTGCGGCCACCCGGAGATCGAGCTGGCCCTGATGCGGCTCTACCGCGCCACCTCCCGCGGGGAATACCTGGACCTCGCCTCCTACTTCATCGACGAGCGCGGCAGGAAGCCGCACTACTACGACACGGAGGCGGCCGGGGCGGGCCGGAAGCCCGAGGCCGATCCGCAACGCTACGACTATTATCAGGCCCACAGGCCCTTGAGGGACCAGACGACGGCGGAGGGGCATGCGGTGCGCGCCTGCTACCTCTTCGCGGGCATGGCCGACGTGGCGGCGGAGACGGGCGACGCCGGCCTGCGGAAGGCCTGCAGGCGCCTCTGGGACAACATCGAGGGGAAACGCCTCTACGTCACCGGCGGGATCGGCTCCGGCGTCCACCAGGAGCGCTTCACAGTCGACTACGACCTGCCGGATGAAAGGGCCTACTCCGAGACGTGCGCCTCCATCGCACTGATCTTTTTCGCGCAGAGGATGCTGCACGCGGATCTGGACCGCAGGTACGCCGACGTCATGGAACAGGCGCTTTACAACTGCGTGGCGGCCTCCGTGTCGCTCGACGGCACGCGCTTCTTCTACGCCAACCGCCTGGCGGTCTATCCGAAACTGCTCCAACGGGGAATCAGCGGCGAATTCCCGCCCTTCCGCGACGCGTGGTTCCAATGCGCCTGCTGCCCGCCCAACATCGCGCGCCTGTTCGCCTCCCTGGGCGGCTACGTGGCCTCCGCCTCGAAGGACGCCCTGGCGCTCCACCTGTACGCGGCGGGGGACCTCAAGGCGGACCTCGGGGGCAAGGAGGTCAAGCTCTCCGTCGACACGAAGTACCCCTGGGACGGCAGGGTTCGCATCCGCGTTTCCCTGAAGGACCCGGCGGCCTTCTCCCTGTGCCTGCGCCTGCCCGCGTGGTGCGCCAGGCCGCAGCTGTCCCTGGGCGGGAAGCGGCTGGCAATTTCCCGCATGGAGAAAGCCGGCTACGCGCATGTGGCGCGCACGTGGCGCGACGGCGACGCGGTGGAGCTCGACCTGCCCATGGAGGTGCAGCGCCTTTCGGCGCATCCCTCGGTGCGGCAGGCCTCCGGCATGGTGGCGCTCCGGCGCGGTCCGATCGTCTATTGCCTCGAGGAGTGCGACAATGGGGCGGACCTCGCCGACATCTCGCTGCCCCGGTCCTCGAAGCTCGCCGCCCATTGGGAGAAGTCCCTCCTGGGAGGCTGCGTGACCCTCACGGGCAAGGCCCTGCGCCGCGACCGAAAGGGCTGGGACGGCCTTCTCTACCGTCCATCCCCGAGCCGGCGGAAAACGGCGTCCCTCAAGGCGGTGCCCTACTGCCTCTGGGACAACCGGAAGGAGGGCGAGATGCGCGTCTGGATCCGGGAGGAATAAGGCGCGACTTCACCGCGGAATGGCGATCCGTGCTATACTGACGACCGTGGGAACGCTGCGCCGCAAACTGCGTCATGACCCCCTCTCGAAGTCCTTCCTGTCCTTCACGGTCAGCGTCATCGCAATCGTGGTCCTGCCCCTGACGGCAATCGGGCTCCTCTTCGTCAACTCGATGCGGGAGAGCTCCGAGGAGAGGCTGCGGGCCTCCAATGACCAGCTTTTATCGCGCGTCTCCACGGAATCCGAGACCCGCATTTCCCGCCTCGTGGCCGTCGGCAACCTCGTGCATACCGACAGCGCACTGCTCGATTTCGAATCCGTTCCGGATTCCGCCCAACTGCAAAGGATGGAAGGCCCCTACGCGGAGCGCATCCTGCCGCGCCTCTACGACTATCTGAAGCTGCGGGAGCAATGCTTCGGCAAGCTCAATACGCTCCGCGTCTTCGACGGCGCCATCTCGGCGGTGTATTTCGCGGATTTCCGGCATGACGTCCTTCTGTCCAGCGGCTACGGCGCCCAGGTGCTGCGATCCGCCGCCGACAAGGCATGGATGAGGGATGATCTGGACCAGAACAGCCGGGGATACAGGATCCTGCGCGGGGGGGACGCCGACGCCTACCTGGTGCTCGACAACAGGTCGTTCGGACGCAATTCGGCACTGGTCGTAAAATGGGACGTGAACGCGTTTTTCACCGAGGAGTTCCACCGCGTCCAGCCCGACCCCGAGACGCGCTGGGCCGTCTACCTCGGGGACGAAGCGATCGTCTCATCGAAGGGCGGCCTGCCTTCCGGGAATCCTTCCGCATTCGGCGGCGAAACCGCGCTTTCCGACGGACGCTGGCTGGTCTCGCGGACGGCCTTCCGCCCGATGGACGCTCAACTCGTCCTCCTGGCGCCCGCACGCCTCGCCTACCGCTCCTACGCCAAGTACCTGCTCGTCCTGGGCGCCACGTTCCTGGCCTTTCTGGCGGTCTCGATCGCCCTCGCCTTCCTGTCCATCGGCCGGCTCAGCCGTCCCGTGCGGGAAACCATCAGGGAAACCCTGCCGGGCTACGAGCACATGCTTGTCTGGTCCGCCATCACGGGGAGGACCCGGGACCTGCGGACGTTCCGGCAGGGACTGGAACGCCTGCAAATCCCCCTGGAGGAGGAGAACCTCGCCGTCATCGTGCTCGGTTTCTCCCAACCCTCCGGCGGCCGCGGCGACGAGGAGATCCAACAGGCGGGAACGTCCGTCATCCTCGAGCGTTGGCGGGGCCTCGCCCTGGCCGGGGAACGGGACGAACTCATCGTGCTCGCCTCCGTGCCGCGGGGCAGCGACGGGGAGCTGCGGGCGGCGGCCGCGGAGACGATCGCGAAGCTGCGCCTGAGTCCGGGCGTGGAATGCGGAATCGGGCTGGCACGCTCCGCGCAGGGTTTAGCCGACCTGGCGGATGCCTACGGCGCGGCACGGGAGGCGATGGAGTATTCCAGGGCTTCTCCTTCGGCCAAGGTCAATTTCATCGACGACATCCGGCTGGAAGGGGAACGCTGCGTCCGCTATCCGGAACGCCTGGACCGCCTGATCCGCAACCTGTCGTCCGCCGGAAATACCGGTGAGGCGCGCCATGCCCTCCGACGTTTCGCGGAGGAACTTGAGGTACCGGGAAGCGATCCCGACCTTCCGGCTGTCCGTTTCGGCCTGATCCGTTTCCTCGCCTCCTTCTGCGGAAACGACGCGGCTTTCAAGACGGTCCCCGAGATTTCCTCCCGTCTGGACGGCCTGTTGCGCATCATCCTGGAACGCCCCGTCGAGGAATCCTTGAAGGAACTCGGCGATTTCATCGAGGAGGCGGCCGGCCATAGGGAACACTTCGGGAAAAAGGGCCCCCGGTACATCGATACGCTGACGGCCCTGCTTCAAGAGGACTGCGGCGTCACAGTTTCCCTCGAATCCGTGGCCGGGAAGCTCGGGCTGCACCCGTCTTATCTGAGCCGCCTGGTAAAGGAAAAGACGGGAAAGACCTTTACGGATTACCTCACCCAGGTCCGCCTGGACAAGTCCTTGACACTACTGCGGACCACGAAGGAGCCGCTCGCCTCGATCGCGGTGCGAATCGGCTACAGTAATGCCAACTATTTCATCAAAGTGTTCAAGGAACAGTTCGGATGCACGCCGGGAAACGCGCGGGGAGTGACCAACAACGAGAGGTCCGCCCTGTCTGACGGATCCCAAGCCCGGGAATGACGTTTTTTTGACCTTCCATGGCAAAATTTTTACCTCGGGCGATAGGGCGGCCACTTCATCCCCAAAGGCGACAACTTCATCATTGCGGGATCAAACGGAGCGGACGCACAATCCGTCAAGATGGAAACGTCCATCGACATTGTAAAGGAGGTCACATGACAAATCGAAGAGTCCTCGCGATCCTGATCGCCCTCGGCCTGGTCTTCACTGCCACGGCATCCTGGGCGAAGGGCTCCACGGAAACGGCCGTAAAAACGGTCCCCGAGGTCTACATCTGGCCGCAGGTCGGCACCGTCACGGCCCAAGGAACCCCCAAGGCCAAGCTGGAGGCGATCCAGAAGCACCTGATCGAGAAGACCGGAATCAAACCGATCGGCATGCCCACGGACTATTATTCCACGGAAAACCAGACGAAGCTGAACCTGATCCTGGCCTCGCGCCAGCAGCGTATCGACGTCTTCTCCGGCAACTGGCCCGAGTACGTAGACGTGGCCCTGCCGCTGAACGACCTGCTCACCAAGTACGGACCGAACATCCTGAAGGCTTTCTCCAAGGAGGCGATGCTGGCCTGTACGGACAAGGACGGGAAGATCATCGGCATCCCGCGCCTCGGCGTCATGGGCCACACGCAGTTCACCTGGTTCCAGGAGGACCTGTTGAAGAAGGCAGGCATCGCCATACCGACCACATGGGCGGAGATCGAACCGGCTCTCCTGGCCATGCGGAAGGTGAATCCCAACGCGATGATCCTCACGAGCAGCACCAACGACTTCATGCGCTGCTGGCTGGGCGCATTCACGAAGACCGGATTCGCCAACTGGCTGGACGCGAACGGGAAGGTCCAGCTTTTCGTGACGGCCGACGGATTCAAGACTTTCGTGGCCACCATGGCCGACTGGTACAGGAAGGGCTACTTCTTCAAGGAGACCTTCATCAAGCACGACGACACGGAAGTGCTCAAGTCAGGAAACGTCGGCATCTTCGCCGGATGGTATTCCCGGATCACGATCCTCTACTCCCGTCTCCTGGCCGCGGGCGGCGTCACGGCCAAGTACGTGATGCCTGACAGGATCCTCGGGCCCAATGGCCCCATCGCGACCGACAACGTGAGCAACACGAACGCGATCATGATCTCCAAGAACTGCCCCGATCCCGCTGCCGCGGTGAAGTTCCTCAACTGGCAGTACGACACGGACCATCCGGAAAACGTGGTCACCGCCAACTACGGCGTCGAGGGGACCGACTGGGCATGGGTGAATCCCAAGGAGAAATACCTGTTCAACCAGCTCACCAAGGATTATCAGGGCGAGTTCATGGCATCGGCGGGCCTGGCGACCGACGTCCTTCTGGCACCCAATACCCCGGAACTGCTGAGCCACTATACCACCATCCGCAAGTACGCCCTCAACCTGTCCAATGGGATCCTGCCGTTCGACGCGACGGTCGCCTATGACGGCAAGGAGCTGAAGAACCGGGCCCCGGCCGTGGACGACATCAACCGGATGGTCTCGGAGCAGGTGGTCCAGTTCATCATGGGCGCGCGTCCCATGGGCGACTGGGACGCGTTCCTCGGGGAGCTCAAGAAGGCCGGTTACGACAGCGTGGTGGAAGAAAACACCAGGCAGTACAACCTTCTGAAGAAGAAATAGGGACATCGCGCGAATCGGGCGGCGCCCCGCGGGGCGCCGTCCTCTTTTCCGCGGAGAAGGGACCATCATGACCGCCGTCAAATCCATGGGATTCTTCCATGCATTGAAAAAATACAGGGCCTACTACCTGCTGGCCCTTCCGGGGCTGCTCTATCTCCTGATCTTCCGCTACGTTCCCATGGCGGGACTCGTCATCGCCTTCAAGGACATTTCCCCCTTCTCCGGCATCCAGGGCATCCTGACGCAGCCCTTCGTCGGATTTCGGTGGTTCCAGAAGTTCTTCCATTCCTACTACTTCTGGAACATCCTGGGCAACACGATCGGGATCCGGCTCCAGTGGATCCTCTTCGGCTTCCCGGTGCCCATCATCCTGGCCCTCTCACTGAACGAAGTGATGTCCGGCGGCTACAAACGCGTCATCCAGACGGTGAGCTACATCCCCTACTTCTTCTCCAGCGTCGTGGTGGCGGGCCTGGTCATGACCATCCTGACGACGGAAGGCGGCCTGGTGAACAACATCCTCCGCCTCCTGGGCAGGGAGCCGGTCATGTTCCTGGCCAGTCCCAAGTACTTCCGTTCCATCCTCGTCGTCACCTACATCTGGCAGGGAGCCGGTTGGGGAAGCATCGTCTACCTGGCGGCCATCACGGGGATCGATCCCCAGCTCTACGAATCCGCGGGCCTTGACGGGGCCGGACGGTTCCAGAAGGCGGTCCACATCACGGTCCCCTGCATCGCCAGCATCATCGTGCTGCTCCTGATCCTCAACATCGGCAACCTCCTGGAGGCGGGATTCGAGATCATCTTCCTTCTCTATTCCGAGCCGGTCTACAAGGTGGCCGACGTGATCGACACCTACGTCTACCGCTCCGGCCTCATCGGCATGCAGTACTCCTTCGCCACGGCGGTGGGGCTGTTCAAATCCATAGTCGCCATGATCCTCCTGATCCTGGCCGACTTCACGGCCAAGCGGCTCGATCAGCCCGGTCTTTTCTAAGGCGGCGCCCATGCGGAAACGAAACCGGATCACGGCCTTCGACGTCCTGAACTGGCTGTTCCTGGCGCTGGTCGCCCTGGCCTGCATCATTCCCTTCATCACGGTGATCGGGACCTCCCTGGTCAGCCAGGAGGAATGGTCCCGCCGCAGCGCCTTCGTGCTGTTCCCGGAAAAGATCGATTTCTCGGCCTACAGGGTCCTCCTCGGCAACTCCCAGATCGTCTTCCGAGGCCTGCTGAACTCCGTGGAGCGCGTCCTGATCGGCACGGCCTGCAACCTCCTGGTGACCATCACCTACGCCTACGTCATCTCGCGCAAGAGGCTGCCGGGAAGGATCTTCCTCACCTACGTCCTGTTCTTCACCATGATCTTCAACGGAGGATTGATCCCCACCTACATCCTGGTGGACTCCCTGCGCCTGACCAACTCGTTCTGGGCCCTCGTTCTGCCAACCCTGCTCAATCCCTGGTGGCTCCTGATCATGAGGAACTTCTTCGCCGCCATCCCCGAGGAATTCGAGGAGGCGGCCGTCATCGACGGCGCCAAGCCGACGATGATCCTCGTGCAGCTGATCCTGCCCATGTCCCTGGCCTCCGTGGCCACCATCGGCCTGTTCTACGCCGTGCACCACTGGAACGAGTGGTTCGCGGCCTTCATCTACATCAATGACGGCCAGAAACTCCCCCTTCAGGTGATCCTGCGCTCCATCCTCATCCAGGGGCTCATGACGGAAAGCGACGCCGTGGTGGACATCCGCACCATGCCGCCGTCCCAGTCGATTAAAAACGCGCTCATCGTCATCACCACGCTGCCCATCCTCATGGTCTATCCTTTCGTACAGCGCTATTTCGTGAAGGGCGTCATGGTGGGAGGAATCAAGGGATGAAAACCATGGTAACTTCGATCCTGTTCCGCGCCGGCGAGGGAGGCTACTCCGTGCACCGCATCCCGACGCTCCTGGCCATGGCCCGGGGCGTCGTGCTGGCCTCCATCGAGGCGCGGCGCGGCCTCGGCGGGGACTGGGACCGGAACGACATCCTGTGGCGCCGCAGCACGGACGGCGGACGCACCTTCGGGGAACCGAAAATCCTCGCCGCCGCCTCGAGCTACGGCCCGGGCCCGGTGAGCAACCTGGTCCTCATCGACGATCCGGCGGCGGGCTGCGTCCACGGCCTCTTCTGCCACAACTACGCCAGTGTCTTCCACATGAAAAGCCTCGACGAAGGCGTGAGTTTCTCCACCCCGCGGGAAATCACGGCCGCCGGGGAGGAATTGCGCCGCGCGTATCCCTGGAAGGTCATCGCCGTCGGGCCGGGACACGGCCTGCGGCTTTCCGACGGCCGGCTCATCGTGCCCCTGTGGATGTCCGACGGCTCCGGAACCGAGTTCGGCCCGGGGAAGCTCGGCCACAGGCCCTCCGTCGTGGCGGGGCTGTACTCCGACGACGGCGGGGAGAGCTGGCAGGCCGCGGACATCATGGCCCGCCATGGCCAGACGGTGCCCTACCGGTCCGGCGCCGCGACGATCGTCAATCCCAGCGAGACCATCCCGCTGGAGCTCTCCGACGGCCGGGTGCTGTTCAACATCCGCAGCGAAAGCGCGCCGCACAAGCGCCTCGTTTCCGTGAGCCCCGACGGCGCCTCCGGCTGGAGCGAACCCCGCTTCGACGAGGAGCTGCTGGAACCAGTCTGCATGGCCTCCATCGTCCGCGCGCGGCCCTCGGGCGCCGTGGTCTTCGTGAACCCGGACAACCTGGAGCACGCCTTCGGGGATCCGACGCGCGTGGGCTGCGACAGAAAGCGCCTCACGGCAAAGCTCAGCGCGGACGACGGGAAGACATGGACGCATGCACGCCTGCTCGAGGAGGGGCCCTCCAGCTACAGCGACCTGGCCGCGCTGCCCGACGACGGCCTCCTGTGTCTCTACGAGGCGGGGGGATCGGGTCCGGCCGGGGACGACCGACATGTCACGCTGGCGCGCTTCGACGTCGCATGGATCCAGGGAGGAACAGGATGCAAAAGTTCAGTGTAAGCCGCGACGATTCCATCTACCAGGCATGGCCCGACGTGGCCCTGACACGGTCCGGAAGCCTGCTCTGCGTCTTCAGCGAGTGCACCCACCACGGGGACCGTTCGTACACCCGCATCGTGCTCGTGGAATCCGACGACCGGGGAAGGACCTGGAGCGCGAAACGGCCCCTTACGGAAGGGACAGGGGGCCTCGGGTACTACTACAACTGCGCGAGGATCAGCGCGCTCAAGGACGGACGCCTCTGCGTCATCGTCGACCGATGCCCCCGCGGCGGCGAAGCCGTCACGGCGGAGCACGCGTCTAGCCTCCTGTTCTTCTCTTCGGACGGGGGACGGACCTGGACGGACCCCGTCGAGACGCCCTTGAAGGGCATTGTGCCCGACAAGCTCCTGGAACTGGAGAACGGCCGTTGGATCATCTCGGCCCACCATCCCGAGGACGGCTTCCTGACGCAGTTCCTGCGCTACTCGGACGACCGGGGAAAGACATGGAGCGGCCGCGTCACGGTCGCGAAGCGACAGGGCCTGAACCTGTGCGAGGTCTCCCTCCTGCCCGTGAAGGACAGTCTCGTGGCGTTCCTCCGGGAGAACTCGGGCCTGGGCTGGGACTGCAAGAAGACGATATCGGGGGACAACGGCGAGACCTGGGGCGAGGTCGTCGATTTCCCCCTTCCCGCCTGCCACAGGCCGGTATCCGGCCATTTGCTGGACGGCCGTATCCTGATCACCCACCGTTTCATGCAGGGCGGCAAGGGCTGGCTGGGAAGCTGGACCCAGAATCTCTTCGCAGCCGTCACCGACGACGATTCCGCCCTTGCGGGAAGCCGTCAGGAGGCCTGGGCCCGCATCCTGCCGGTGGACTTCGACAGGTCGCCCAAGAGCGACACGGGATACTCGGGCTGGGTCCAGTTCCCGGACGGCGAGATCTACGTGGTGAACTACATCGTCGACGACGCCATGGACAAGGGTCAGATCCGGGGCTACTCGCTGCGCCCCGAGGACTTCCTGCTGTAGGAAAAGGAAGGGGACCGCCCGGCGTGCGGCGGTCCCCATGCATCCGGATCGGGAATCGGATCTACTTCTTCAAGGACCTTTCATAGGCCTTCTTGTACATCGCAAGGTATTCGTCAACCTTCAGCTTCTTCAGCTGCGCGAGGTAGGCGTCCCAATCGGCGTCGCTGAAGCCTTCGGCAATCCACTTGGCCTCGGTCTTGAGGACGTAGTTCAGGAGGTCGGTCTGCATCAGGCCGAGGTCCTCGACCTCCTTCACCGTGAAGCGGTACGGATAGTTGTAGGGATACTTGGTCAGGTAGGGCCTGTAGACCGCGCAGGTGTCCCTCTTGGCGGTGGTGCTTGCCTTATCCGCGGAGAACTTGTCGATGACCCAGGCGGGCGTGAGGATGGGGGACTCCGCGATGGGGGCGCTGAAGGGCCAGTCATTGGCGGAGACTTCCTTGGGCCTGGCGCCGCTGTTCACGTCCCACTTGCCGGGCTGCGCCGTGGAGGGCACCTGGGCCTCGCTCTTGTTCCATCCGGCTTCCTTGAACATGCCGTAAGCCATCTGGATGTTGTTCTCCGGCTCATTGATGAGGTCCAGCCAGCGGATGGCCGCCTCGGGATACTTGCAGACATTGGTGATGGCGAAGGCGCCCTCCGACATGCCGATGTTGGCCCGCAGCCAGCGCTGCTTGCCCGAAGGCCCCTTGAGCGGAGGCATGTGGGTGTAGTTCGGTTCGTCATCCAGGAGGGCCATGGACTGCTTCAGCCTGTAATCCGTGTAGCCGCCGACGGTCTTCTGGCGGATCTTGTTGGTGAGCATCGTGCGGTCCTGGGTGAAGATGTCCTTGTCGATGAGGCCCTGGGAGTACAGCTTGTTCAGGTAGCGGATGGTCTGCTTGAAGCCTTCCTTGTCCGCGGTGAACACCAGCTGGCCGTTGTCCTCGATGGAGATGTGGATGGGGTGGTCCATGACGTCGAAGATCATGAAGAACCACTCCAGCTCGCGCTTCACCTCGCGGTTGGGGGCGGTGCCTTCCTGGAACATGAAGCTGAAGGGGATGGTCTTGCCGCCGCCCGCGGGGTCCTTCTCCTTGAAGGTCTTCAGAACCTGCTCGAACTCGTCGATCGTGGCCGGCATCTTCAGGCCCAGCTTGGTCAGCCATTCCTGCCTGATGATGGCTCCGCTGAAGGAGTCGAAGCCCAGGTCCTGCAGCGCGGCAAGGGCGTAGATCTTGCCGTCCATGCTGCGCACGAACGGATCGTAGGTGGGGTATTCCTTCATGTATCCCGTGACATTGGGCGCATACTTGGCCAGGAGCGCGTCCAGGGGGATGAGCACGCCGTCGGCGCCCATGGTGGTCGCCTCATTGGCGGTCAGGGTCAAGGGGGCCACGAAGGCGTCCGGCAGCTGTTTGCTGGCGATGAGGAGGTTCTTCTTCTCCCCCCACTCCTTCTGGGGGATCATGTCCCAGACGATGTGGATGTTGGACTTCTCCTCCAGGGCCTTCATCATGTCCGTCTCGTCCCACCGGCCGATGCGCGTCGCGTTCATGTTCATGCCGACGAACTTCAGGGTGATCTTGTCCTTCACGATCGGCAGGCCCTTCTCCGCGAGGCCGTAGCCCGGGGCCGCCGCGGGTTTGGCCGGAGCCGGCTCCTTGCTGCCGCCCGCGAAGGCGGGCAGCCCGATGAACAGGGCCGCCAGCGCCAGGGCGACGCAGACGCCAAGACGCGTTTTCGTTGTCCTCATCACATTCCTCCCCTTCCAGAGTTTCCATATCCAAAAGCCCCAACGGGGCCTTGGTGCCGAAAGGAAGCTATCCCTTCACGGATCCCATCGTGATGCCCTTCACGAAGTAGCGCTGCAGCACCAGGTACAGGAGCAGCATGGGGACGCTGGCCACGATGATGATGCCGTACTTCATGGATTCCGCCGCCTTGAGCATCTCCGCGTACGCGCCCTGGTCCTCGGAGAGCAGCTCCACCATGGCGCCCGTGATCTGGCTGGAGGCCAGAAGGTCCCGCAGCACGAGCTGGATGGGGTAGAACTCGGGCTTGTCCAGGTAGATGAGGGCGCGGAAGAAGTCGTTCCACTGCCAGACGCCGTAGAACAGCAGCATGACGATCACGATGGGCGTGGAGATGGGCAGGAGGATCTTGAAGAAGTAGCCGAAGTGCGCGTAGCCGTCCAGCTGGCAGGCCTCGTAGAGTTCCGTGATGCTGGTGGAGCGGAAGAAGGAACTGGCGATGAACAGGTTCATCACGTGGATCCCGCCCACCGCGATCAGCGCCCCGTAGGTGTTGCGCAGGCCCAGGGCGTTGACCACGATGTACTGCGGGATGAGGCCCCCCGAGAAGAACATCGTGATGAGGAGGAAGGCCGTGAAGGCCTTCCGGCCGGAGAAGTCGGAGCGGGACAGGGGATAGGCGGCCAGCAGCGTCAGGGCGGAGCTGAGGAACCCGCCGACCACAGCGTAGAACAGCGAGTTGCGGTAACCGACCCACAGGGGTTTGTAGCGGAGGATGCGCCCGTAGCCGGACAGGTTCAGGCCCCGGGGCCAGAGGAACACCTCCCCGTTCAGCACGTACTGCGGATCGCTCAGGGACGCGATGACGATGAAGTAGAGCGGATACAGCACCAGGAGGCAGGCGACGATGATGCAGGAGTAGGTGACCGCATTGAACACCCTGTCCTGTCCGGTTTCCCCGATCTTCATCCCTTCACCTCACCAAAGGCTTTCCTCGGTCAGCTTCCGGCTCGCAGCGTTCACGCACACGAGGAGGGCCAGGTTGATCACGTTCTGGAACAGGTTGATGGCCGTGGAATAGCTGAACTGCGCGTCGATGAGGCCGATCTTGTACACGTAGGTGCCGAAGATCTCCGAGGCGTCCAGGTTGAGGGCCGTCTGCATGAGGAGCGCCTTCTGCGTGTCCACGTTCAGCATCTTGCCCACCTGCAGGAGGAGCATGGTGACGATGGTGGGCATGATGGCGGGGATGTCGATCTTGAAGATCTTCTGCAGCTTGGTGGCCCCGTCGATGGTGGCCGCCTCATAGAGGCTCAGGTCCACGGCCGTGAGGGACGCCAGGAAGATGATGGCCTGGTAGCCCGTGTTCTGCCAGACCTGGCTGAAGACGAAGATGTGGGGGAACCAGGCATTGCTGCCCATGAAGTTGACGCTCTCGATGCCCGCCTTCTTCAGCAGCACATTGATCAGGCCGCTCGATGGGGAGCCGAAGAGGAACAGCATGCCGACAAGGACCACGATGGAGATGAAGTGCGGGGCGTAGGTCACCGTCTGCGCGAATCCCTTCATCCCCTTGCTGTTGGTATAATTCAGCATCAGGGCCAGGATCAGCGGAAACGGGAAGAACACGAGCAGCTGGTAAAAACTGAGATAGATCGTGTTCCACATCAGCTGGCCGAACATGGCGGAGCTGAAGAACTTCTCGAAGTACAGCAGACCCACCCAGGGGCTGCCCCAGATCGTCCTGGAGGGGCTGTAGCGCTTGAAGGCTATGACGATCCCGTACATCGGGACGTAATGCAGGATGATGAAAAAGACCACGACGGGCAGGATGAAGAGGTAAAGCTGCCACTCGTGCCGGTCGATGAGCCGCTTTTTAATCCGTTCCAGCGTGTTCGGCCGCTCCATCATGCCTCCACTGCACCGTTTGGGGATAAGGCCAGCGCTTTCACTTGAATCATTATTCAGCACCCATCCGGCTTTGTAAAGAAAAAAAATGCCCCGATTCTTCACCTGGCCATCTTAAAAAATGATACCTCGGGTCCGATCGGGCGAAGCCACCATTCCGCGGCGATGGCCTTCCGGGCGGGGATGCCGGCCGGTCGGGCGTCGCCGTAAACATGCCAGGCGCGGCCGTGTCGATGATGGCGGTGGACACCCGGGCCGTGCAGCCCACGATCCTGGTGAGGTCGCCGGCCGTGATGGAAAGCCGCTCCCGCATCGCCAGGGCGATCAGGACCGCGCGGAACTGGCCTCCCACGAGGGCCGCCTCCACGCCGTCGGAAGGCACCCGAAGCCCG
>Ga0153915_10000117_pt1 | contig 69144 bp, 55 predicted proteins | sample Opewatmetagenome_2_FD_107003 | JGI IMG/M metagenome (GOLD analysis project Ga0153915, IMG submission 107003) | Freshwater wetland microbial communities from Ohio, USA - Open water 3 Core 3 Depth 3 metaG | ecosystem: Environmental > Aquatic > Freshwater > Wetlands | place: USA: Ohio, Lake Erie...
CAGGACATCTTTTCGTTCAGCTGCCCAGGCCACGGATTCCACCCGCAGGGGATGAAGGGCGAAAAGGGCGGCGGCAAAAGCGGAAGGCCAGAGATTGTTTGTTGTTTTGTTTAGAAGCAGAAAAAGAAAGATAACAGCGCCTACGTGCAAAAGCAGACTGACCAGATGATGACCGGAAGCGTTAGCTCCGAACAGACTCCAGTCGAGCATATGTGAAATCAAGGTCAGAGGATGCCAGTTGCTCGCGACAACGGCTGTAGCCGCCCATTTAAGACTTCCAGGATTAATTCCGGACTGAATATAACCGTTTTCAGTTATGTATGCGTTGTCATCAAAATTTATAAAACCATTGCCCGTGATCCGGCCGAAGGCAACAAAAGAAGTCATAACTAAAAAAATAATTATTAAATATTTATATTTATTATTCATAAGCCGGATAATTAGTTAAAATTTATTTTTTATTATTACAGGACAATAAACACATTTTTTATGTATCATTTTTCATTGTAACAAATATATAAATAAATTTCTGAATGTTATTTATAGCTTTTTCATCGATTTCGAGAAGAAACATTATCAAAGAATCACGGCAAAATTAATAAAAAAGTTTGACTTTATATGTAACATGCGTTACATAACGTGCGTAATTTTAAAGTTGAGGAGACGATATGCCGCCAAAAGTGATATTTAATAAAGCGAAAATTATTGATTCGTCTCTGAAAATTGTAAAAGAAAAGGGGCTCAAGCAGCTGAGCGCACGGGAAGTTGCCAGGGCATTGAGTTCATCAACCAGACCTGTGTACGAGCATTTTCAATCAATGGACGAACTTAAAAAGGCGGTCCTTCAAAAAACCGTTGATCTCCTCTATGATTATGTAACACGGCAATACACGAGAAATTCCTTTCTGAATACAGGCGTGGGATATGTTTTGTATGCCAGGGATCATAGAGAATATTTTAAAATCATTTTTCTCGAGGATAATGATGCAAGCGGGATCATAGATGAAATGCTGAAAAAACTGGATAAAGAGATAGTGAAAGTCCCGGAGTTAAAGAATCTATCTTCCACCGGGAGAAAGGATCTGTTAAAAAACGGCTGGATATATACTCATGGATTTGCCGTTATGGTTTTTTCCGGATACATAAAAAACAATCAGGATAGTTATATTATCCGAACGCTTTCCGATGCAGGTCCGATTTTTATTGAAGATGCGCTTCGAAAACACAGGAAAAACAATTCTAATGCGACGAGAAAATAATTTTATAAAAAATCATATGACGAATCATGATGAGATATTTAATGGAACGATAAAGGAGATTTTATAATGTCTGAAAATCCGCTGCGCTTACTGATGAATCCGCAATCCATAGCTGTTGTTGGAGCAAATAATAATCCCACAAAGATGGGAACAATACAGGCCTTGAATATTTTTAAGGACGGCTTCAAAGGCAAATTCTACCCGATTCATCCCAATGAAAAAACAGTTTTGGGGTTTAAGGCCTATTCTTCGCCGGAAGAGCTGCCCGAAGCTCCTGATCTGGCCATGCTGATAGTTCCGATAAAAGCAGTCGCTTCTCTTCTGGAGAGTTTCGGCAAAATCGGCACGAAAAGAGCCATTGTTATCACCGCCGGCTTTAAGGAAACAGGGGATGCCGGACAGGACATGGAAAAAAAGATCAACGAAATAGCAAAACGCTATCAGATGCGTTTTGTCGGTCCCAACTGCATGGGTATAATCAACACGGGGATTCCGTTAAACACAACCGTATTGCCTGTAGACAAAGAACCGGGGTTTTTAGGCTTTGCCTCACAAAGCGGCACTTTTTTAAGTCAGTCCCTGCCTTATTTGAGAAAAAGAGGAATCCGCTTCAGCAAAGCCATCAGTCTGGGTAACGAAGCCAATATAAATATTGTTGATGCGCTGGAATATTTAGGAGAGGATGAACAGACAAAAGCCATCATTCTTTACATAGAAGGAATCCGCGAGGGACAAAGTTTTTTAGAAACGGCCCGCAAGATCACACCGCGCAAACCTGTGTTGGCTTTATACGTCGGCGGTTCCGCTTCCGGCGCCCGTGCGGGGCTGAGTCATACCGGAGCCATGGCCGGTCCTGATTTTCTCTATAACGGCATTTTTAAACAGGCCGGTATAATTCGGGTAAACTCCATCGAAGATCTCTACGCGCAAGGCTGGACGCTGGCCACGCAACCTCCGATGAAAGGAAGACGTGTCGGTATTATGACAAATTCCGGCGGTCCTTCAACAACCATAGCCTGCACCTGCGATTCGTTGGATCTGGAAGTTCCCCGTTTCTCCGACAACCTGCAAAAAGAACTCAGAAAACATATTGAACCTCACGCGTCGGCGGTCAATCCCGTCGATTTGACTTTCGACCTGAGCATGGAAAAACTGGCTGTCACCCTTCCGGAAATCGTCATGAAAAGCGGCGAGGTGGATGCGATTGTTCTTCACGGAGTCATGATGACCGGTTATTTAAAAGAGATTTATCCGAATATAAAAGAGGCTATCGGAAATATTTCGCTGGAAGATTTTTTGAATTTCACCCAGCCGATGGCAACCGGAACCTTTGAATTGCCCCGTAAATACAAAATACCGATGCTGATATCTTCTTTCTTTGATCATGAGGACAACTATATCAAGCGTTACCAGGAGACGGACACGCCGGTCTTTTATTCTCCGGAAAATACCGCGCGGGCATTGAGTTCTCTTTATAAGTTCAAACAAATAAAAGAACGCCCCGACCGCAAAGAAATTATTCTGCCGAAAATTAAGAAGTCCGCAGCGGATATTATCAGTCAGGCTATAAAAAACAAACAAAAGGCTCTGGATGAATACGCAGCCAAAAAGTTGCTTGCCTGTTACGGCGTGCCGGTTACAAAAGAAATAATGGCATCAACAAAAGCTCAAGCGCTGGAGGCGGCAAAGAAAATCGGTTATCCTGTGGCGCTGAAAGCCTGTAGTTGGGAAATCATGCATAAAAGCGGCAAAGGGCTTATCGCTTTAAATATAGAAAACGCCTCCGGGCTTAAAGATAATTTTCAGTCTATCCAAAAAGCAGCAGGGAAACCCGTGCCTGTACTGGTTCAGGAAATGCTGAAAGGGAACAGGGAATTTCTGGCCGGCATGACGCGCTTTGCCGGATTCGGTCCCGGCGTTGTCTTCGGTCTCGGCGGAGTTTTTACTGAAGTTTATAAAGACACAACCCTGCGCCTGGCCCCGCTTGCCGATTCAGACGCGAGGGAAATGTTCGCGGAAATCAGCGCCCACAAACTGCTTGATGAATTCCGGGGAATGCCGAAAGTAAAAACGGACAGGCTCTCCAGGATAATTCAAACTCTAGGAAATATTGCCCTGCTGCATCCCGAAATTGCGGAGATTGATCTTAATCCGATTATCATCAGCGGGGCAAATCCTGTTGTCGCTGACGCTTTAATTGTGCTGGATAGCAAACCTTAAGTTGCAGTGATTCATACAAGACTTGACCTGATAATTAGAGTCAAGTCTTGTATCAACTTCTTCCTGAAAGAGAGATTTCTTAAGTTTTCTGGTAAAATCAACATTGCTTCTGTAAATCAACAAATGTCATTATTGCTAAATTCTTAATTTAATTCTGACATTTTAAAATTATTTTTTTGATTCATTTCTCTTGTCATTTTATCCCTTTATATTTATCTTGACATATAATATTAGGTTAATTAAACTTTTTTAATTAAAAAATAATGCTTTATCAAGTTTCAGAATCATAGAACAATAAATTATCAATCATAAATTATTTTTAGGGTGATCCTAAAAAGGAGGAATCTATGACGAAATTTGAAATACCATTGATTAAGTTCATGGTAACAGCGGACGGTCCAGCCTGTTTTGATATCAGTAATGAAATAAACAAAGTAGCCGAACAACTTAACAAGGGTCTCTGCGAGTGTCTCTGTACGTGCCCAAATAAACCGATCAATACTCATTGTTTATGTGAAGGTCCGTGCCATTGCATGTGCACATGCAAGTGTGAATGTTTGGGCCAGTGCGCGTGCCTAACTACATGTAATTGCTTGTGTGAGTGTCCGTGCCCATGTATATTACCAAGTCATGATTCGCGGAGCCAAACAGATAATGTATCTGCGGTCGATATTCAAATACCGGTGAACGCAAAAACCGTTGTATTTGGAAGTCAGTTCATGCTCAGACGAGAGTCCTTTGGAGGACTTTTATTCAACAAAGAGTCATTCTCTTCATACCTTTGTAATCATACTGCTTTTGAAATTTTGCGATTTATAGAAAACCAGCGTGATGGATTTTTTATGGCTAAGAGCTCAGAGCTTGTAGATTACCTGCGCAACATATTTAACGATGTACCCAATAATACCGAAATAGTTGTTTTGGCTTTTATATGTGCATGCACTAAACAAAATTTCGTGGAGGTAATCTAATGGCTGAAATCTCATATCTTTCAGCACCCCTTCATGTATGGTGGGACATAACGAGTCATTGCAACTTCACATGTCGACATTGTTACTCTCGATCTGGACAGCCATCTCCGCAAGAATTATCCACTAAGGAAGTTATTGATGTCGTCACTGAGTTGAAGTCGATGCAAGTGGGATTTGTTTATATGCTCGGTGGTGAGCCTTTAATTCGTCCAGACTTTGCTGCGATATTAACGAGCTTTAAAGAAAATGATATTCCACTCATGTTAAATACCAACGGTTGGTTCGTTGACCCCGCGTGTGCAAAACGATTAGCCACCAGTTCAGTCCGGCATTTACGTTTCAGTCTGGATGGTGCCACACCAGAGACTCACGATAAATTTCGAGGTAAGATTGGATCATTCAAAAGAGTTATACGCGGAATTCTATTGTGCAGAGAGGCCGGTGTTCCCACTATCAGTTGCTCATTCACAATGACAAAAGAAAACATTCAGGATATTGCTCCGACTGTCGCGTTACTTGTAGAGTATGGCGTCGATGCAGTGCAGTTTGGTCCAATAGCCGACACGGGACGCGCTTCTGACTATCCAGATCTAACTCTTGATGCCGCGGATACGCAAAACATAGCCTCTATACTTGCCCAATGCATCGCGGCGTACGGAAATAAAATTACCATCTACAGTGTCGATGGAACATACGACAAACCATGTACCCAATGCGTGAAGAAAGGATTGGTAAAACCAGCATTTATGGGATGTCTAGCCGGTCGGACATGTTGCTGTATTGATTGGGATGGTAACGTTATTCCTTGTTTATTATGGCGAGATCCAATAGCGGGCAATGTTAGGCAAAACTCGCTTAGAGAAATATGGGAGACGTCAGAGCTATTCCATAACCTTCGCCGCAATAAGGGTGATGATCATGTCGAGTGTCGAGAATGTTTCTATTCGGATGTGTGCGCCCGTGAGTGTCCATTGTCGGAGAGTCAGGTAGGGTATGGATCTGAACGACGCGCAAAGCGCATGAAAATGCTCACAGCGAAGATAAAGGGGGAAATAGTGGGATGCGCGACCGTGAACAATTGCCACACTTAAGTTTTGTAAATCTTTTCACGAAACCAGGGACAACAGCGCCCTATTAAAAAGTATCAATAATCGAACATCGGGTTTTTTATTGATAACTTCCTGAAAGTCTTATTTCTCACTTTTATGATTTTATGCTAGATTGTAATCGATAATCGTTAAACAATCTTTCTTCATTAAAAGTGTTATTCAGTAATTTTTGCTGCGTTTGTAGTATTTTGCAAGAATACAACATAAACATTAGTTAAACTGATTGCTATTAATGTGAATGAGAAACTCGACTGCATGGCGGAGTGATAAAATATGGATGTTGTTAAGGTAGTTGTCAATGGTGAAAGTGATTTGCCGGCCATACTTCTTGGTATAGTGGTAGCCTACCTGACGATACTTATTTCAGTAGCAATTGCGATTTTTAGTGAGAAAAAAGAATTTGAGGCATTAGATAGAAATGTCATATTGGATCACATTATAAAAGCTAAGAGTCTCTTGTTATATTTAGGTTTCGCATTTATACCGCTTTTATTTTGGAATGGCTCACTGCCGTGGACCAGAATATTGGAGATCCTTTCTTGGATCATTGGTATAGTCCTTCTGACCAAGATTTTAATTAACTCTTATCACTGGATGAAAGGAAATAAGTTTCGATTGAGATTTGATTATTTGAGAGACTTACAAAATAAGCAAGACATGGAAGAAGCATGGCGGTCTGTATGGCAAACGGAGAACATCAATTTTCAGAATGAACAAGAATTCTTTAATATATTCCATTCTACTGTGGATCGATTATTAAAAAACGATGGAAAAAATAACCTTATAATCGCATCGAAACTGCTGGGTGATTTCAATAGTTTTATTGATAAGCGCTCCGCTATTTTTTTATCATGGTCAGGTAAGGTGCTTGACAGAGTATTGGAATGGCACTTTGACATGTGGAAAAAAGAGTATGAGTATTTAGGCCAAGATAAAAAGTTAGATGAATGGGCTATGTATGGTGAACTTTCTAGGACGTTGGATTCTATTTTCAAGCAAATTGAAATAAATGCTTTAAAGGAAAGGTCAGCTTTTACTTTCTTTGATAAGTTAAAAAAGCATGCAGAAAAATATAAGATGGCGTCAGTATCATCTCGTTCCTATGTTGAATATTTATTTGATACTTTTTATCAGGTTTATTTTCAGAAAATTCACGATGCACCTGAGAGATTTAATATTTGGAATCATTACTTTCTCGGGGAATGGAAGGTCACAAAGAGTAATCTCCAAGATAAAGAAAATATTATATCCAAAATTTCTCTGAAAAATTTCTTTAATTGGGCGAGCGACAAGATTTGGTATGCACGCGAAGAAAGAGATTTTACGTTAGATGATGTAGCAAGCAATCTTTTCCCGGAAGTAAATCCAATTTTATGGGCTAAAATTCTAATTGTTATTTTTTCACCACACGATGAAGAGCAATTACGCTTGATTATAGAAAAACCTTGGAATTTTGGGTTTATGGGTCGAGTTAAAGTATATAGTGGTCCTCGTTATGAAGATGAAAAAGGGAAGATTGATAAAGACGAAGAAGTAAACACTTTTGATTTGTCTTATTTCCTTTTTAAGGAACAGTTTTCTAAGATTAGATTGGAGAGTTATATAAAATCGCTTGAACAGCTTTCGTATCCAAAAGAATCTAAAGAGGCGATTAAAAAGTTAAAACTCCAAAGACTTTTTACTAAGATGTTAGATTTTGGCGAGGAAAAGATGTGGAAAGATGATGTCTGAAAAAAAAGGAATTAAGACATCTAAATTGAAAGTTAAGAAGGTTGTTTTTTTTCAATAAAGCATCAAGGGGATTGTGTATGACAAAACATAATAAACACATCGAAGATTATCTGGATTACTATTTAGATTCTAAATTCAATCCCGAATTTGCAGTTCTATTACAGGGAGAATGGGGATGTGGAAAAACTTGGTTTATTAAGAATTATTTAAAAAAATATTTTAAAGAAGAAAAATCTAAGTATTTGTATATAACATTATATGGAGTAGCCCAAATTAACGAAATTGAAGATCAAATGTTTCAACAATTGCATCCACTTCTTTCTTCAAAACCTTTAGTTTTTACTGGAAAAATATTGAGCGGAGTCTTAAAGGACAGGTTAAAAATTGATTTAAATGATAAAAAACTTAATAAATTCATGATAAATATTAAAGATCCGCTTATCATTTTTGATGATTTTGAAAGATCTGCAATGGATATGAAGATATTGATGGGATATATAAATTCATTCGTCGAACACCAACAACTAAAAGTTATTATTCTTGCAAACGAAGAAGAATTAAAAGCTATTGAGAAAAAAGAAGCGAAAGACGATTCTACATTGTATACGAAGATTAAAGAAAAATTGATTGGTAAAACATTTAAAATCAACCATGATACTGAGTCAGCGTTTGAATCATTTGTGAAACAAGTAGAAAAAAGAAAAATAAAGGTGTTTATAAATGGAAGAAAAAGGGAAATAATTGACATCTTCAATACGGCAAAATATCGCAACTTGCGACATTTAAAACAGAGCTTGTGGGATTTCGAACGCTTTTATCATTCAATTCCGGAAAAATATTTATTGATCCATGGATTAATGGATGAGCTTTTAAATTTGTTTTTGGCATTTTCTTTCGAAGTAAAAAAGGGACAAATCTTACCAACAGACATAAACCAATTAGAAAGTTTTTATTACAGACATGCAAGAGAGATAATGACGCCTACAAATAATAATGATGAACCCAAAAGACTGCCAATTGATACTGTAATAGAAAAATATTCATTCATCAATAGTCACGATACAATATTACCAGGTTCTTTATGGTGTAATCTCTTTGATAAAGGATATATTTCTGAAGACGACATAATAGCAAGTCTTGAGAAGAGTAAGTATTGTATTGAAAAAAATACTCCTGCATGGGTCAAATTATGGCACTTCAGAGACCTTAATGACAATGAGTTTCCTAAATTGCTGGAAGAAGTTAATAAAGAATGGAAGGTAAGGAAGTTTGAGACACCGGGAGAAATATTGCATGTTAGTGGACTTTTTCTTAATTTAACTAGCATAGGATTAATAGATAAAAACATTGTAGATGTAGTAGCTGATTGTAAGACTTATATAGATGATGTTAAGAAAAAGGGATTTTTGCATAAATATGTCGGTATACATAAACATGGAATGGACAAGATTAGTTCCAATGGCCTTGGATATGCTGGAATTAACTTGAAAGAGTTTCAAACAATAAATGATTACTTGAATGAAGCAATAAGCAATTCAAAAATGGAGTGCCTGCCTAAAGAAGGAGAAGAGTTACTTAAAGTCCTTTTAAATAACCCTCGTGAATTTGGACAAAAGATATTTGATCAGACCTATTACGATATTCCTATATTCAAATTTATTAAACCTGAAGATTTTTTTAAGATCTTTTTAGAATTAGACTATGGAGGTAAATCGATTGTACTTGGTGCCATGGAGAATAGATATGAATTTCAAAAAATGGATTCTAAATTACATGAAGAAATTGATTTTTTTAAGAATCTTAATTTGCTTATTGTAAAAAGAGTCAGCGAAAAGAAGGGTAATATCAATGGATATATTCTAAACGAATTCCTCCCAGACTTTACTAAAATAGAGAATAAACTAAAATCTCTTAAGGTTGACGGAAACGAAGAAACTTCTAAATGAAATACAAAACCAATACACGGTCATTTCAATCAGCAATTCGTAATTTTATCGGTTACTTATTTCTAACTCTTTAAAGGTGTTATCTTTATCAAGACAGAAGTCAATATTTTCTGTCCGTTAAGTCAAATATAGTTCAGGATATTTTATTTTTTCGTCTTTACGTTTTTGAACATATCGCCCAGAGTACCCATTGTTTTCGGTGATTTGGCGATGTAACTGCGGAAATCATCGTCTTCGCCGGCGACTGAAGTATCTTTATCATTACCGGCCAGATCAAGCGAAATTTTTCTGTTTTCGCGGTCGATTTTTTCAATCTTCACTTCTATTTCTTCGCCGGCTTTCATAACATCGCCGGCGTGTTTAATTTTTTTACCGCGCGCTATTTTGGAAATATGTAAAAGTCCCTCCACATCGTCTTCCATCTTTATGAAAGCGCCAAAATTCGTCAGGTTGGTGACCTTGCCCTTGAGCAAACTTCCTTCGGTATACTTTCTTACAAAACCATCCCAGGGATTGGGAAGAGTTGCCTTGGCGGATAAGGTAATGCGATTATTTTCCCAATCAATATTGATTACAACAGTCTCAACTTTGTCGCCCGGGGAATAAAGGACTTTGGGATCTTCAACCCTGCCCCAGCCCATTTCCGAAACAGGCAGAAGGGCGTGAACGCCGCCGATATCAACAAACGCGCCGAATTTCTGCACACCGGTAACCACACCGCTTACGGTCATTCCTTTTTGCAGAGAACTTTTAAGCCCGGCGACTTTTTCCTGTTCTATTTTTTCAAGAAGAGGCCGGCGGGACAGGATTATATTTCTCCCGTTTTCCGAATATTCGGTAACGATAAACTCAAATTTCCTGCCGATATAAGCGGTTGAGTCATCAATTTTTCTCGTATCCATCTGAGAGTAGGGACAGAAACCTTTGACATTAGCGTTTATACTGACGGAATAGCCGCCTTTAATCTCCTTCTCAACCATGGCTTCCACTGGAATTTGATTTTTATAGGCGTTGAATAAAAAGTCATCAACGCTCTTGCTTGACAATAATTTGGTGGTGAAAAGTTTTTCACCGTGATGCGAAGAAACAAAATAGGCAGTGATGCGATCACCTTCTTTTGCAGTGATGTTGCCGTTCTCGTCCAGAAATTCCTTTCTGTCAAGATAACCTTCGCTCTTTGCCCCCAAATCGAGAAATAACCAGTCCGATGTAATCTTTACGATAACCGTATCAATTTTTTCCCCCACGGAAAACATCCGGGGAGTAAGATTTGTTTCATTAAGCAATTCCGAAAAACTTTTTGTTTCTTCCATAAATATTCCTCTCTTTTCTATGCCGCGCTCTAAGGCAAAACATGGCAGACCCGATAACATAAAAAATACAAATTGTCTTTGGGTTTTTTTATAATATTTAAAAAAATCTGGATATTTGAACCAATATGTATTATGAGAAAAGCTTACGATCGCTAAGAGGTTAAAATATTTATGCGTTTTGAAATTTCCCGCGGCGGCAGCGGGCTGACTTATGAAATCCGTAATATTGTGCTTATCGCCAACAAGCTTAAAAAGTTAGGCGTTAATATAATCTGGGAAAATATCGGCGACCCGGTTCAGAAGGGGGAAAAAATCCCTGACTGGATAAAGGAAGTTCTCACGAATATAATCAAAGACGATGCGTCCTTTGCTTACTCGCCGACAAAAGGTGTGGACTCGACAAGAGAGTTTCTTGCCGACCGCCTCAACAGGCGCGGAAATGTACAAATCACATCTGAAGATATAATCTTCTTCAACGGTCTGGGCGATGCCATCGCCCGCGCATATAGTTCCATCCAGGTCGACGCCCGCATGATTATGCCGGAGCCGACTTATTCCACGCATTTCATGGCGGAGGTTCTGCACGCTTCGTTTCCGCCCAATACCTACCGTTTGAATCCCTACAACGGCTGGCACCCGGATATGCGGGAGCTGGAACAAAAGGTAAGAAGCCACAAAGCAATTGTGGGAATTCTGGTGATCAATCCCGACAATCCCACAGGTTTTGTTTATCCCGAAGAAACATTGAGGCAGGTTGTGCGCATTGCCAGGGAAAATGATCTTTTCCTTGTTTTTGATGAAACCTACATCAACATTGTCTTCAACGGCAAAAAGACCGTGCCGCTTTCCGATATTGTGGGAGATGTTCCGGCCATCAGCATGAAAGGTATTTCCAAGGAACTGCCCTGGCCCGGGTCACGCTGCGGCTGGATGGAAATTTACAACGCCGATAAGGACCCGATTTTCGAACGTTTCATCAACACGATACTGCAACAGAAGATGTCGGAGGTTTGTTCGACAACGCTTCCGCAACTGGCAATACCACAAATAATGACACATCCCGAATATCAAAATTATCTGGATGAACGCAAAAGACACTACCAGAAGCTTTCGGATATCGCCTACAATATTTTGAAAGACGTTCCCTGCCTGATGGTCAATAAGACCAACGGCGCGTTTTACATGACAATTGTTTTCAATGAATCCGGACTAAACAGCAATCAGAAACTTCATATAAAGAACAAAGAGATCAGGGAATTCGTGGAAAACATGGTCAAGGGACCCATCGAACATGACAAGAGATTCGTTTATTATCTGCTGGCGGCAACAGGCATCTGCGTTGTTCCATTGACATCTTTCTTTACACCGCTGCTTGGCTTCCGCATGACTCTGCTGGACAAAGACGAAGCGGAATTCGAATATGTCGTAAAAACCATCGCCGAAAAAATTACCGAATACATTAATTCGGCAAAAACAAGTATGCAGACATCTATCAATTTATCTTAAGGCGACACCTTATATCATTCAATAATCTTCAAACTGTAAGGTGGCAACCTGCACCGGAACTGGTATAATGTCGCTACAGAAAAATCATCAGGCAATCGATAAAAACTAATATGGCTAAATCCGGTTTGAATATCAGCTCCCGTGAATCTGCGGTAAACCCTCTGGGAAAACGTACTATCCGTCGGATAACACTCCGCCTGATACCTTTCATGTTCCTCCTTTACATTGTCGCTTACCTTGACCGGGTAAACGTTGGATTTGCCGCCCTGCAAATGAATGCCGAACTGAAATTAAGCAATGCGGTCTTCGGATTCGGCAGCGGCATCTTTTTTATCGGATACTTCCTTTTTGAAATCCCGAGCAATCTTATTCTGCACAAAATCGGCGCCAGGATATGGATTGCCCGAATAATGATTACATGGGGTGTGATTGCTTCGGCCATGATGTTTGTTGAGGGACCAAAGAGCTTCTATGCTCTCCGTTTTCTTCTGGGATTTGCCGAAGCAGGTTTCTTTCCGGGTATGATTCTCTACCTCACCTACTGGTTCCCGCATAAGTATCTGGCGCGTAATGTTGCGCTCTTTATGACGGCAACGGCGCTGGCCGGTGTTGTCGGGGGACCTGTCTCCGGCGCCCTGCTGGAAATGCACGGCATGTGTGGTTTGTCCGGCTGGCAGTGGCTGTTTTTGCTGGAGGGTATTCCCGCGGTGCTGCTTGGTTTTGCAGTCTTTGTTTACCTCCCCGAACGGCCGGAGAAGTCGGCATGGCTTCCGCAGGAGGAGAAAGACTGGCTGCGCGAGCGGCTGACCAGCGAGCATCATGAAAAAGCTGTTGAAAAGGAGCAGGGGTTTCTTCACGTCCTCCAGAGCTTTCGCGTCTGGGTTTTGTGCCTGATATATTTTACACTGGTGGTTTCGATGTACGGCATAGCCCTGTGGATGCCTCTCATGTTAAAGAGCATTACCGGATTCAGTAATTTCCTTGTCGGCATCGTATCGATTTTCCCCTATCTTGCAGCGGCTGTGTTCATGGTAATCATAGGAATCTTATCCGATCAAACCGGAGAGCGCAGGCTTTACATAGCTGGATCTCTGATGCTGGCGGCTGTGGGATTTTTCTTTTCCGTATTTACCGGTTCCCCTGTATGGAGTGTCGTCTGTCTGATAATTGCCGCCGCAGGCATCTGGGGCGCTCTCGGTCCTTTCTGGGCTTTTGCCGGTTCATTTCTCAGCGGAGCAGGAGCAGCCGGCGGATTCGCCCTGATTAATTCCATCGGTAATCTCGGTGGCTTTACTGGACCGTGGCTCATGGGACTTTTCAAAGATTCGACCGGTTCCTACACAACAGGAATGATTTTCCTGGGATTGATAATTTTTGCGGGCGGTATTATGGCCTGGTTTTTGAAATTCATTCAAAAAAACTGATTAACGCAGATAATTTATTTATTGCGTGACAGTTACGAACAGTTCAGCGAACACCCTGGAAAAAGAAACGGGCATATGTTACTAAAGTAAAAGAAAAATACAAAACATGACAAATCGTTTCAGTGAATCGAACATGTCATTCTATAAGTTAAATTGACGGAATCGGGAACACAACAGCATGGATAAATCTCTTCAGGAAATTTACGATAAATTTGCCCAAACGTATGAAGAAAATCGCGGAATTTTTGACATGACGGATGTCTTTAATTCTTTCTATGAAAGACTGAATGTAAAAAACGGGAATTTGCTCGATCTGGGTTGCGGCGCAGGCGAACCGTTTGCAAAATCATTTGCCGATCGCGGCTGGAAAGTAACCGGTGTCGATTTTTCTCAAAAGATGCTTGAACTTGCCTCAAAATATGTTCCCCGAATGCAAACCATCAACTCCGATATGACTGAAGTTGAATTTAAATCAAATCAGTTCGACGCGATCACGGCGATTTACAGTTTGTTTCATGTTCCCAGCACAGATCATGCCGCGTTATTTGAGAAATTTTATCGATGGCTTTGTCCGCAGGGCAAAGCGCTCTTCACTTACGCAACAAAAGAATACACCGGGCAAATAGAATTTGACGGTTACAAGGAATTCATGGGACAAAAACTATATTACAGCCATAAAAACACCGATAGGTTGTACGATGATTTATTAAATATCGGTTTTAAAATCGAAGCGGCCGATTACCGCAATATCGGCGGAGAAACATTCCTATGGATTACAGTGAGCAAATAAACTATAGAATTGGTATATGTCTTCTAAAAATTATCACATTATTTTACTTATAACAGTGTTGGCCTTTTGGATCTGGTCGGGAATCGGTCTTGAGGACACCAGACTTACCTGGGTACTGGAAACATTCCCGGTAATGATTGCCCTGCCAATCATATTGCTTACATATAAAAGGTTCCCTCTGACAAGTTTAACTTATACTCTTATAGCTATTCATGCCATGATTCTGATGCTGGGAGGCCATTACTCCTACGCCAAAGTGCCGCTGGGATTCTGGATGGAAGACTGGTTCGGCTGGACCCGCAACAACTATGATAAAATCGGACATTTCATGCAGGGCTTCGGCCCGGCCATATATTCGCGCGAAATACTGGCGCGGACATCGCCGCTCAAACGCGGCAAGTGGCTTGCTTTTCTATCCATAGCCGTGCCCCTGGCTTTCTCGGCTCTGTACGAAATTTTTGAATGGGCGGCTTCTCTTTCCAATCCGGCGGATACCGAAGCATTCCTTGGAACTCAGGGTTATATCTGGGACACGCAAACCGATATGCTCTGGTGCCTGATAGGCTCAATGGCCGCCGTCATTGTGCTTACAAAACTGCACAATAAATATCTGTCAGAAATCCGTGTGTAATGATCTTTGCAAGGAATCTCTTTTGCAATCAAATTGAAGATAAAAAAAGAGCAGGAGGTTTTATAAAACAGCCTTCTGCTCTTTATTATTAATTTTATAAACAGATTTTAGTAACGTCCGCCGCCGCCACCGCCGCGATTTCCACCGCCGCCGCCACGATTCCCACCACGGAATCCGCCGCCGCCACCGCCGCGATTTCCGCCGCCTCTGGGACCGCCGCCGCCAGCGCCGAATTCTTTCTTCGGCCTTGCTTCATTAACGGTAATTGTCTTGCCGTCAAGTACGCCGCCGTTGAATTTTTTAATCGCTTCGGCTGCGCCTTCCTCCGTTTTCATTTCAACAAATCCAAAACCCTTGGACTGGCCGCTGAATTTGTCTTTAATGATTGTCGCGGAGGCAACTTCTCCAACTTCGCCAAAGTTGGATTTAAGATCTTCATCTGTGATCTTATAAGACAGGTTTCCGACATACAAATTTTTGTTCATTTTAATTTCCTTTCTTTTAATTACTTCTTGATTTCTTTCCCCGATGGGGCCCCACAAAGCATCAAAATCACCCCCATCCGTCTCCTAGTTGAGAAGGAAGGAAAAAGTGAGGGGCTTGTATGCCTTACCTCCGGAGCTCTTAAAAAGCTCCTTGCCGCTTAAAGCGAAAAACCACCATGCCCTAAAAAGCTTTGGTGGTTGTGTCTTATCTTAAGAAAGGTATTAAATTCTATAATATAAACACATTTAATTTTGCTCGTATTTTTACTTGGTCACATTGCAGGTTTTTAGTCAAGACATATTTTCCCGCGTAATCCCGCATCATTTTATAAGCCTGCGGCGCATTTTGAAAATTGCCAGCGGAAACATGATTAGGCAAAAAACAGTCAAGTAACAGAAACTTATCAATAATTCCGAATTCCATATGCCGAAACTCAGCGCCCGTACAAGATTGACCAGGTGAGTAAGCGGCAAAACAAGAGCGAAATGCTGCGCCCAGACGGGCAGGCCGGTTATGGGAAAGAATGTGCCGCCGAAAAGAAACATCGGAGTAATGAATAAAAAAATCGGCAGGTTAAACAGTTCTATCCTTTCCACCATACCGGTAAAGAACATCGCCGTGGAACCAAAGGCAATACCGCCCAGAAATGCCGCAAACACTATTAATATTCCCTCCGGGTAGCTGACTAACCCGAAGAAACTTATCACAATCAGCATGATAACCGTTCCGATTACCGACTTGGTTGCTCCCCAGACTATTTCACCGGTTATAATTTCTTCGGCGTTGAGCGGTGTGGCCATCATGGCATCAAATGTCTTTTGATAATACATTCGGACAAAAGAACCGAAGGTGTTTTCAAAAAAAGCGTTGTTCATAATATTTATCGCCACAAGCGCGGGGGCGATGAAACGCACGTAGGATACTTCGCGGGAATCGTAACTGACAGAGTTGATCAGGCCGCTAAATCCGATTCCGAAAGCCAAAAGATAAAAAAAGGGCTCCAGAAGCGGCGGCAGGAAGTTGACCTTCCAGTTTTCCCGGTAAACCGTAAGATTACGCTGCCATATTCGCATAAAACGGATCGAGATATTGACGTTCATTCCCGCAGCTCCCGTCCGGTTAATTTTAAAAACACATCTTCAAGAGTTGCTGAACGCAGGATACAGCTTTTATGCGTAAAGCGGCCGCAGATTTCCCGGTAAAGTTCGTGTCCGTTTTCGGCATAAATAATCATACGGTGACCAAGATCCTCCTGCCTGACTTTCTTTTCGCGTGAAAACGCTCGTAAATCATCTTCCGGCTCAGCGACTTCAATAATATTTTCTCCCGTATATTCGCTAATCAGAGATTGGGGCGACCCCTGTGCAAGTATTTTACCCTGATCCATTATTACCAGCTTGTCGCAAAGTCGCGCCGCCTCATCCATGTAATGGGTTGTCAGTAAAGTAGTCATGCCCTGTTTTTTCAGGCCCTCCAGCCGCTCCCATAACTGATGGCGCGATTGAGGATCAAGGCCTGTTGTCGGTTCATCCAGAATCAAGAGTTCGGGCTTATTAATCAAGGCACGGGCAATTACCAGCCGGCGCACCATTCCTCCTGAAAGTTCCGTAACACGTGCGTCCCGGCGTTGTTCCAAAGCGAAAATTTTCAATAAAGACGACGCCCTGTCAATTGCCGTTTTTTTATCAAGGTTAAAATAACGGGCAAAAACCTCAAAATTCTGCATTACGGTCAGATCGGGATCAAGAGTGTTATCCTGCTGGCATACGCCGACACGGGCCTTGATAGCTCGATACTGTTTTTTTATGTCCAGACCGAAAACAAAAATATCTCCGGACGTAAGCGGTGAAAAACCGTAAATCATTCTTATAGTGGAAGTTTTACCGGCGCCGTTCGGACCAAGAATGCCGAAACACAATCCTTTATCAACACAAAAAGAGATATCATTTACCGCGGTAAATGAGCCAAAAGATTTTTTTAAATTGCGGACCGCTATCACCGGCTGAGGATTATTTTTTTCTGACATGAAATTCTCTTAAATATTTTCAATGAACATAAACTTATGCCAATCGCCTGAATATTGTCAACAGAAAGAAATTCTATATTTTAATATTTGACGAAACAGCTTCCTTCTATTATATTCATAGAAGATTTACATTTACCTAATAATAATGTTTTTGATTAATCTTAATTATCTGAAAATGGAGGGTTCAACTATGAGTAAATCACAAGACGTCAAAAAAGATGCGAAGAAAAAACCTGTAAAGTCCGCCAAGGAAAAGAAAGAAGCCAAAAAAATGAAGAAGGCCGCTAAAGCGGGTCTGTAACCGGCAGGAAAGATAAGCGGGAAACCTGATTAAAAAAATTCTTTCACCATTATGAATTAATGAGGATACGGAATAGTGTTTTCCGGTTCCATGGACCTTCGACCGCAGATTATGCCGGTCAAAACAAATATAAAAAAGGATTTTTATGAAAATTAAATTTCTCGGAGCGGCAAGGGAAGTTACCGGCTCCTGTTTTATTATAGAAACGGATAAAGCAAGATTCGCCGTTGATTGCGGCATGCATCAAGGCGGATCCGAAATTGATAAACACAACTGGGAAATAGATGCATATGATCCGGCAAATATCGACTTCTTCCTTATTACCCACGCGCATATTGATCATTCGGGACTGCTTCCCCGCATGGCGCAAAACGGATTTCATGGTTCGGTTTACGCGACCGAACCGACTGGAGATCTTTTAAAGATACTGCTTCTGGACAGCGCCCATATTCAGGAAACGGATGCAACTTCGAAGATGAGAAGAATGCAGCGCTTTGGCAAGAATGAAAAGATTGTGCCGCTTTATACAACAAAAGATGCCGAAGCTGTCGCTCCATTAATTAAAACAAAAACCTACAATCAGGTTTTCACGCCCGCCAGCGGGATAAAAGCCAATTTTCAGGATGCCGGCCATATCCTGGGCGCGGCCATACTGGAATTATTTATTGAAGAAAACGGTTCATCCACAAAGCTGGTTTTCTCCGGCGATATCGGCCGACGCCATCAACTGTTAATGAAAGATCCGGCCATTGTAAGTGAAGCGGATTTCGCTTTTATGGAATCAACTTACGGCGACCGCGATCACAAGGGCGAAGAGGACAGTTTAAATGAAATGGCCGAAGCGATTAAGTACAGCTATTCCAGGGGAGAAAAAATAATCATTCCCGCTTTCGCCGTGGAGAGAACTCAGGAAATGCTTTATTCGCTTTATCTTCTTAACCGCGACGGAAGACTGCCTAAAGACATACCGGTAATTCTGGACAGTCCGCTGGCCATAAAATCGACGGAAATATTTCGCCGTTACCGTTCCTATCTGGATGAAGAAACACATAGCCTCCTGAAAAACGGCGAAGATCCTCTGGATTTGCCTCAGCTTCAGTTTGCTTCATCAACCGAGCAATCCATGCAAATCAACGAAATGAAGGGTTCGGCAATCGTTATCTCCGCTTCCGGCATGGCCAACGCTGGAAGAATCAGACATCACCTGCGGCATAATTTGTGGCGTCCGGGAGCAAGCATTGTTTTTGTCGGCTTTCAGGCGCAGGGAACTCCCGGCCGTAAAATCATTGAAGGCGCGAAGAGTATCCGCATCAATAACGAAGATATCGCCGTGAAAGCTAAAATATGGACTTTCGGCGGTTTCTCCGCCCACGCCGGACAAAGTCAGCTTCTGGATTGGCTGGGAAATTTTCAAAACAGGAAAATGCCTGTTTTTTTAGTGCACGGCGAACCTGCCGCACAGGAGCAACTGGCTTCCCTGATCAAACAGAAACTTGGATTTGATGATGTAACGATTCCTGAATATCTGGAAGAAATCAGGCTTAAAGCCAACACGGTAACGGAGGTATCAAAACAACCGCAAGTTGCCGGGCAGCCAGTCAATATGTCTCCATTGCTGGCTGATTTAAAAGCAAAAATTGATTACATCAATAATCAAATGGAAAAAATTAAATCTCTGCCCGCGGCGCGTCAGGCCGAAGTTCTTGATTTGCTCAAGCAGGCGAATACAAACATTGATGAAATCAAACCGCGACTGTAGTACCAATATTAAATCAATCGTTATGTGGATTTATATCTGAACGGTTTTTGATTTTTGCGTATAAGTTCTTGTAATGCAGAAGGAAATTATTCTAGTCCGTGATCTTGTAATCAAAAGAAGCCAGTACATGCAGGCGGGAAAGTTCGTAAATTTCCGGCAGCGGCTCGAAAGGCGCGGCTGTGTGAACAGCGCTTACGGAACCTTCGTCAAGCTCCGCATACCCCGATGAAGACATAAGGGTTGCGCCGGCAAGGCTGCCGTCGGCATTAATGGATATTTTTACTATAACAACTCCTTCTTCATTTTTTTCGTGAGCTTTTTGCGGATATTTCCAAATCCTGAGAATCCTGTTTTTTATCTTGGTCAAATATGTAACATATTTGATATCCGTGCTGCCTAAATCAATAGTATCCTCGCGCCAGTCGTCATCCCTGATATCAACCCCTTTACCCTTCTGCGCCTGAACCGGTTTTATTTTTTCCTTTGCTCTGTTTTCTTTTTTCGGAGCAGGTGTTTTTTGTACTTCCGGCTCCGGCTCTTTAAGACTTACCGAAATTATTTCCGTCGGCTTAATGTTATCGCGCAAGTCAATCATTCCTGCAGCCGCAAGGAGTGTTATGTGAATCAAGACTGATATTATTACCGGCCATAATATGGCTTTTTTTACGTCCATGTTCTATTTTTCCCGAATTTCAAAAGTCTTTCCAATGAACACAATTTATCGAAATAATCATATATGGCATTTGTTATAAAATCAATAATATGATGAATGTTTCATTACATGTTAACAAGAAGTGATTTTGTAACCTTTGAAGAGTGGATGTTGAAAAATAAAACAGAATGTGCAGAAAAAAAGACAGGCAGGATTTTATACCTGCCTGTCTTTAAAAAACGATTATATGTTTTAACTTACTCGACATTAGCGCTGACAACAGAGGCAATCTGCATCATATCAATTGTCTGGCCTTCTTTTAATTTTGTAAAGTCAACAAGCTTACCGCTCGAAGTTTTAACTTTAGTGTTGTTGATTATCTTGATTAATTTGGCATCAATAACAATGTTCTTTCCGGCGTTCTCCGGTTTGCCGTTTACTGTTTTAGTCTGCAATTTGTTTTTCTTGATGTAGTCCCAGATTTTTTTGGTTATCTCTGTGCGGGGAAGCGCTTTAGCGCCCAGCAGTTCCGCCAGATCCGCCTTCAATTTAACCGGTTTACTCAACCCTTTTTTCTCTGCCATAATCATTGCCTCCGTTCTTTAAATTTTATTGGTATTTTTTTAAACCATGCATGTTGCGTCGGGAGTATAAGAACTTTCAGTTTTATATGTCAAGAAAATATTGTCTTTAAAATTTTTGATATGCACATTACATTTTTCATGCCATTTCGATTGGAAGCCGCCACCTGCAGGGCGATACTTAAAATCAAAACGGTATTGTCATTATTTTATTGACACAATTGACTTCTTCCTATACTTCAATGTCGCTAAAAACAGGCGCCAATCAACATTCAGTTCAGGAGAAAAACCATGTCAGACCGGACAATTAAAAATCGCTCAGTAAAAATTCCCAGGGGAAGGACATTGCTTCAAAACTCCGTTTTGAATAAGGGAACCGTATTTAGCGCGGCTGAGCGCGAAGCTCTCGGTCTACAGGGACTGCTTCCGCCGCGTGTTTTCTCTCCGGCGGATAGAGCTTTGCATATCATCAACAATATCCGGCGAAGAACAAGCGATCTCGAAAAATATCTTTACATTACCGGTCTGCAAAACCGCAACGAAAATCTGTTTTATAAAGTTCTGATCGACAATATGGAAGAACTGATGCCTGTTATCTATACTCCGACTGTCGGGCAGGCATGTCAGGACTACAGCAGCATTTTTACTGAACCCCGCGGCATATTCATCACAAAATATGATCGCGGCAACATAAAAAAGATATTAAAAAACTGGCCGCATAAAAATGTTCGCGTTATCGTGGTTACAGACGGCGAACGAATACTCGGACTGGGCGATCTGGGCGCCAACGGCATGGGAATTCCCGTCGGCAAATTATCTCTTTACACCGCGTGCGCGGGTATTGATCCAAAATCATGCCTGCCGGTTACCATAGATGCCGGAACCAATAATCAGGAACTGCTAAACGCTCCTGATTATATAGGCCTGCCTGAACCAAGGCTGCGGGGCAGGGAATACGACTCTCTGATAAAAGAGTTTATGACCGCGGCATCGAAACAGTTCCCCGGCGTTATGATTCAAATGGAGGATTTCGGAAACGTGAACGCTTTCCGTCTGCTGGAGGATTTCCGCGATAAATACTGCATGTTCAACGACGATATTCAGGGTACAGCCTCTGTAGCTCTGGCCGGTCTGTATTCCGCCCTGCGGATTACCGGCGGAAAACTGTCTCAACAGCGTCTTTTATTTTTAGGCGCGGGCGAAGCCGCTATCGGCATAGGCAATCTTGTTTCCTCGGCAATGATGGAAGAGGGGTTATCGCTTTCTGAAGCTCACCGCAACTGCTGGTTTGTGGACTCCAAGGGTCTTGTCGTCGGCAGCCGCACTGATCTAGCCCCGCACAAGCGTCCCTACGCCCATGATTATCCTTTTCACAAAGATCTGCTTTCCGCAGTCGAGGCAGTCAGGCCGACCGCGATAATCGGCGTATCGGGTCAACCCAACACTTTTACCCCTGAAATAATCAAGGCAATGGGCAGGATAAATGAACGGCCGATAATTTTCGCGCTTTCCAACCCCACATCAAAAGCGGAATGTACTGCCTTTGATGCCTACCGCTACACAGACAGACGAGCCATTTTTGCCAGCGGCAGTCCCTTCCCTGAAGTCAATATCGAAGGCCGGACTTTTGTACCGGGACAGGCAAACAACGCCTATATTTTCCCTGGTGTAGGATTGGGCGTGCTCGCATCAGCGGCATCCCGTGTAACTGATGAAATGTTCACAGCCGCCGCTAAATCGCTTGTCGGACAGGTTACAGCGGACGATTTAAAAATAGGACGCATTTATCCATCGCTTGCGCTTATTCGCGAGGTATCGGCAAATATTGCCCAGGCAGTGGCAAAAGTTGTTTTTGAACGAGGACTTACGACTACGACCAGGCCTGCTGATCTGGCCTGCCACATAAAAGAAGTCATGTATGAGCCGGATTTTCACCAGTACGTTTAAATAACAATCCGATTTTCTTAAAAATTTTTATAAAATCACTTAAAAAAATCTTGACAAAAAATGCTGTTTTCTGCATTCTACCTGATAGATGATGATATTTGTGTTATAACGTCTATCTGAAACTGGTAATTGTGGACTACAAGGCGATTTTCTACGAGCGATTTTCTACGACATCATCTAATAAAAAACTTGAATTCTGTCATTTCTGTCAATGAAGAGATTTAGAATATTTTGTTTATTAAAGATTCTATTCTTTCATCGGAAACAACACTATTGAGGTTTTGCGGCTTTCGTTTAAAAATTAAAAAATATGCAATATTAATCTTTCAAGAGGGAGGAAGATGATGAAGAAGAACGTCAGAATTATTTTTTTGATGAGTGTGTTTTTCTGTCTGTTGATGGCCTTGCCATCATTCGTCCACGCGAGTGTGACAATTGACACGGCGGAAACCAGCATGGTTGACCTTGATGCAAGGAATTCCGGCGGCAGTGATCGCAACGCTTATGTGACAGGTTCGGGCAGCGTGATCGTCGACGATTATGATGCTCTCTGGGCAAGCGTAAACGGGTGGAATGTTAATGTCGCGAACGGCGGGCAGGTCTCTGGAACTTCCGGTGAAGGTATTTTACTTAACAGTGCCAACAATAGCAGCGGCGCCTACCTTAACGGCACAGTGACCAACCTGGGCACTATTTACGGATACTATGACGGTATCTTGATGGGTTCAGGCACAGTGACCAACTACGGCTCCGGTTCTATCACCGGCGGCAATTACTATGGCGTCTCCTTTATCAACAACGGCACGGAAACGGTGGCGGGAACGGTTAATAACATCGGCTCAATAGGCGGTTATGGCGGCGGAATAAACCTTTACAGCGGCGGTACGGGAGATCTGACGGTGGTTAACACCGGTTCAATTGACAGCTACTATGACGCCATCCATTTTCAGAGTGTCGGCGACGGCACGGTGAATGTGAACAACTATAGCGGCGGCACTATCACGAGTGCTGGCGGCAACGGCATTTACATTTACAGTGAAGGTGTACTTGACGCGACGATAAACAACGCCGGCACTATTCAATCAAATTATGACGGTTATTATGCTTCCGGAATTTACATCGGGGGCTATGGCGGCGCAAGCTCCTATACAGGAACGGCAAACATTACCAATTCCGGTACGATTCAGGCTTATTACAACGCTGTCAGCATTGAATACCTTGATTCTGCGACGATAAACAACTCAGGAACACTGTTATCCGATTGGTCCAACGGACTTTATATATACGACGTGGGAACAGTGACAGTTGACAACTCCGGCACCATCAGAGGCGAAGATTACTACGAAGATGGCTATCCCGCCGTTTACATAGGGTACGCGGATACGGTAAATCTGACCAACTCCGGCACCATTCAGGCTTATTATTACGGCGAAGGCCTCTATCTGGAAGGAATCAATTCGGCAACAATTAACAACACCGCCAGCGGCAGGATTCTGTCGGATTGGGACGTGGGCATCTTTGCAGCCGGCTTGAACACGCTTGATATTACCAACGCGGGTACGATTGATGGCGGCTTTTCCGGCATCAGCGTCTTTGATGTCACCTCGTCAAAAATAACAAACTCCGGCACAATAACATCTGACATTAACGGTATAACTATTTTTGGCGATGAAACAACGGCGGCGAATATCACCAACAACGCCGGCGGCCTGATTGAAGGTTATGCCGGAAATGGCTTGGACATAAGAGATGTGGGAACGGTTACAGTCAGCAACGCAGGAACAATCAGAGGCGGATTTGAGGGCATTCTTATTAACGGCTCGGAATTCGGAGGAGTACAGTCTGTTTCCGTTACGAACGAAACCGGCGGCATAATTGAGGGACACGGCGGATATGAAGGCCTGGCCATTTATCTCAACAGTTACGGCATTGACAGCGAGGGCATCGCAACTACAGCCACCATTACAAACTCCGGCTCCATCACCGGCGACAATGCGGGCGCAAGCATTTTCGGCGATGATCTGACAACCCTCACTTTGACCAACAATGCCGGCGGTTTGATCCAGGGCTTTGACAGCGGTCTTAACGTATTTGGCGTCGGATCTGCTACAGTGACAAACGCAGGCACAATCAGCAACGTCAGCATGGGTTACGGCGGGTATGGCGGCGGGTATGGTTACGGCAGCGGCGGGTACGGCAGCGGGTACGGCATCAATATGATTTACGTGGAAGCGGCAAATGTAGACAACTCCGGCACGATTAACGGTTATGACAATTTCGGATACGGCGGGTACGGCGTATCTATCATTTACGGCGATTCGGCAACCGTTACAAACTCCGGCGACATTAACGCTTACGGATACGGCTACGGCGGCGCACCTGGCGGCGGGTACGGCTATACACCTTACTCTTACGGCGTAAGCGTCGGTGTCGACATTGAATACATGGGTGAAGCTACAGTAACCAACTCCGGCACAATTACCGCTACAGGCGGTTCATATGGCGGGTACGGCGGTTATGGCGGGTATGGCGATGGCGGGTACGGCGGATACGGTTATGGCGACAGCGTGGGCATAGGCATTTTGAATGTAACGGATACAATAGTTAACAACTCCGGCACCATCACCGCTACGGCAGGCATTGGCTACGGCGGCTATGACGCCTATGACTGGGGCTACCCCGGATATGACGGTTACGGCGCCAGCGGTTATGGTATGTATATCATCCCCGGTTACGGCGGATATTCAGGTGTCGGAATCAGTTTACCCGCCACGACCGTATCGGTGACCAACTCCGGAACCATCACGGCAACAGGCTCTGACGGATACGGCGGCAGGGGTGCTGACGGCACATATTTTAATTATGGTTATTATGACAATTATTACGGCAATTACGCCTACGGTGCCGGCGGCTACGGCGGTGACGGCTACGGCGGTGACGGCATAGGCATTAACATCGAATATGCCGGTTCCGCGAATGTAGATAATTCAGGTTCGTTCACAGTCAGCGGCTTTGGCGCGAACGGTTATGGCGGCCGGGGCGGTTCCGGTAATTTTGTCAATTACGAGGGTTCCTACGGCGGCTACGGCGGCTACGGCGGCGACGGTATAGGCGGTTATGGATTGGGTATCGCTATCCAGGACGTGACGGAAGCGACCGTTACGAACTCCGGCACTGTCATAGGTACCGGCGGTAACGGTTATGGCGGCAACGGCGGCAACGGCTATGCTTACACCGGCGGCCGGGGCGGTGACGGATACGGCGGCGACGGATACGGCGTCGGCATCGAATATGCGACAACGGCAACCGTTACCAATTCAGGCATCATCGCAGGTTACGGCGGCAACGGTTACGGCGGCACAGGCGGTGAAGGATTGGGATATTGGGACGTCGGTTATTCAGGTTACGGCGGCACAGGCGGTGAAGGATACGGCGGTGACGGATACGGCGTCTATATTTACGATGTACAGACCGCATCGGTTAACAACTCCGGTGAAATTTACGGTTACGGCGGAACCGGCTACGCCGGATACGGCGGCGGTTCCGATTATTCCAGCGATTATTACGGATACGACGGTTACAGCAGCAACGGTTTGGGCTACGGTGTTTTCATCAATGAGGCTCAAACGGCGACCGTTACCAATTCCGGAACGATAAAAGGTGATTTTGCCGGCGTCCTTATGGCGGATATCACTGACCATGCGGAAGTTATAAACCAGGCAGGCGGCCTGATCAGCGGCGATCTGGCGGGTGTCTTAATGATGAATATCTACGGCGAGGAAACAGCCGCAATCAATAACTACGGTACGATAGAGGGTACCGGTAAATTCTCCGCTCAGATGTTCAGCGGCGACTTTGACATCTACGGTGTGGGCATCTCGGACGTCGCAATTGATGATCTTTACGGTTCGTTATATATCGGCGAGATCAGCGGATCAGCGGCAATTTCCAATTTTGAAATGGATTACGGCATCGGCGTCGGCATTATGTACGCGGATACGGTACAGATTAATAACTACGCAGGCGCAACAATTTCCGGCGGTCTGCTCGGCGTGGGCATTGCCTATGCGGGTGAAGCGGATATTTATAACGCAGGCACCATCACAAGCATGGGCAAGGGCATTCTCAACGCCGACATGCTGTCGGGAGAGATGAATTACCTGAACTGGGATGTATACAGCTTCGCCAGCGGGGCCTTCTTCAGCGTCGATATCGACCATATCAGCGGTTACGCAAACGGCTTCTCGGCAAATGTGGATTACGGCATCGGCGTGGGCATCTTCAACGTGGATGACGTAACGGTTTACAACGATGCAACCGGCAAGATCAAGGGCGGCATCTTTGGCGTAGGCATTGCCAATCTGGACATCGGCACCACGACCGGCGTAGGTTCCGTGTCTGAAGGCACTTTAGCCAATGTTTATAACTACGGCACGATCACCGGCCAGGGCACAGGCGTTATTGACGCCGCAGCTATCGGAGGGACAATCGAAGTCGACTGTTCATCCGGTCATTGTTCCGGCGGATTCAACCTGCAGAATGTTCACGCTGAAATGGACTACGGCATCGGCGTGGGAATCTTCGGAATGGATACGGCCAATGTTTATAACTACTCCACCGGTACGATCACGGGCGGCCTGATGGGCGTCGGCATTGCCAATATGTATCTGGGCGCAGCGGTCACCGGCGTCGGCGAACCGGCAACAGGCAGCGCAGCCAGTGTTTATAATGATGGCTTGATCACGAGTACGGGTAATGCCTCCATTACCGTTTCCCCCAGTGATGAGAGTTATGCCTTCTCGGCGAACGGGGAATTCGGCATCGGCGTCGGTATCTACGGCATGGATACGGCCAATGTTTATAACTACACCGACGGCACGATTACGGGCGGAGTCCTCGGTGTGGGCATGGCCGGCATAACCGATACGGCTAATGTGTATAATTACGGCACCATCACGGCTCCGGGCAGCGGCACTATCAGCTACAGCGACGCAACCACCAGCTTAAACGTAGAAGGAAGTTACGGTATCGGAGTCGGCTTCTACGGAAACAGCATAACGGGACTTTTGGCCGAAGCGATTCCGATTGCCGGAATCATAAACGATTTTACCGGCAACTATATTCTGAGTATATATACTATTCCGGAAGTGACTCCTGCCACGGCGGCTACGGTTACCAACTACGGCACGATTACGGGCGGAGTCCTCGGTATCGGCATCGCCGATGTGGTGTCGGCTAACGTTGACAACTACGGCACGATCAACGCCACGGGCTCTGTTCACGCAACCTATACCAGCACGGAGTATCCCGACGACAACTTTGACGAGACACTCGCCATCGGCTTCGGTATCGGCATGGCTAACGCGGGTAACGTAACGATAACAAACCATACCGACGCCACTATTGCAGGCAGTCAGATGGGCATTATGGTTTTGGGCGGCAATACAACCCTTGCCAACTACGGCACAATAACCGGTTCGGGCGGAACAGCCGTATTGCTGAACAATGATTACAACACGGTAACCCTGGGCACGGGCTCCGTCATTAACGGAAATATTGTTGTCGGTAATGCCGCCGACGCTTTCCTTGGCATCGACACATCCCTGGTCGTCGACAAATACTTAAACAACAATATTTATCTGGATGGCACAGGAGGCATAAATGCCGACCAGATTAATGGATTCAACTCTCTGACCAAGACAGGGACCGGCACATGGTACCTGACGGGTGATCAGGATTTCACCGCCTATAACACGACGATGCCGATTGCCGTGAATACAGGCGTACTGGCATTCGCAAGCAGAGACACCAGCGCCGGCGTAACGGCAAGTTCCTATACGCAGGCTGTTGGCTCCGGCCTCGGATATATCGTAAATGCTTCGACAACACCGGTAGCTCCTGTAAGCGCGACCGGCGCATTGACGGTAACCAGCGATGCGAACTTTAACAATGGTACGATTTACGTGATCCCGGTGGCGGGCGATTACGCGGCAACGACAACATACGAAAGAGTATTGGCTGTTGGTGGCAGCATCCTTAATCAGTGGACGTCGGTTGTTTCCACATCCGCGCTTCTCACTCCTTCAATGATTGAGGAAACAGCGGGCTCGCAAATTTACGACCTGATTTTGACACGTGAAAGTTTTACAACAGGCGCTTCGGGAGGCAATGTTGGCCTTGGAGCCGACCTTGATCAATTGTACGAAGATGCGACGGGCGATCTGCGAACTATATTAGATGCAATAGTTCTTATGCCGACTATAGGCGATGTACAGAAAGCCCTCACTGAAGTGAGCGGCGGTACCCATACAGCATTTCAGCTCATGAGTTTCAGCGGCCTTGGCAAGTATCTTGGAGTGCTGAATAATCACATCGGCGGCGGTACCGGTATTGCAAACGGCATGGGAAGAAACTCATGGTATGCGGATAATTATCCGCAGGGCATTCAGTTGGCAATGGCTGGCGGCGGCAATTCAATGAGTGACGCGGCGCCAATGATGCTGGCAATGGCCGGAAGTGTAATCGGTCAGGGACAGATTGCTTCGGGTACAAATTGGGGCATATGGGCTGACGGTTATGCAGGCGTCGGCAACCGGCGTTCGGACGATATCATTGCCAAATACAAGCAGACTCTCTACGGAGGCATGATGGGCATTGATGTCCGTGCGGCAGATAATCTTTTCATAGGCATCAGCGGTGGTATTTCCACCACGGATTTAACGTTTGATGATATGATGGATAATGGAAATATGGACAGCTACCATGGATCATTGTATGTGGTCTATGATGGTAAACCCTGGTATGCGGAAGGTATTGTAACTTACGCACGCAACAAGTATGATCTGGAACGTTACATCACGATGGGGCCCGCAATAGCCAAATCCGATTACAGCGGAAATGAGTATGTGGGTTACGCCGAGGTTGGTTACAAACTGGATGCAGGCGGTGTTATAATTCGCCCGTTGGCAGCGTTCCAGGCGGATTACTTGTCGCAGGAAGCCTTCACGGAAACCGGCGCAGGCATCTACAATCTGTATGTTGAAAAGCGTAATACAGGATCCTACCAGAGTTTCCTGGGTGTGAATGTTAGCGGCCCCATCAAGATGGGCGCCTCTGCCGTTCTAACGCCCGAGTTGAGATTGAAGTGGTCGCATGAATTCTCCAATGAAGAGCACCTGATCACTGCGCGGTTCGCCGGTGACAGTTCCGGTTCGTTCACGGTTGGACCGGAAGCACTCAGCCGCGACACAGCAATCGTCGGAGCCGGCTTGAATCTTTCGTTCAATAAGAACATTGCGGCTTACATTCAGTACGACGCGGAATTGAACAAGGATTTCATAAACCATACGGGATTGCTGGGAATACGGTTTAGCTGGTAGAAAACTTAACACATCCGTAAGGATAAAAAGGCAGGGTCGCAGGACCCTGCCTTTAAATTTTAACGAAATAGTAAAAATTAATACAGCCGCTGAATCAAATTTATTTTCAAATATTCAAAGACTATTAGAAAGGAGATCATTTCATGAAAGGAAAAAACAGATGGTTCAAAGTATTCCTGGTGCTCATCTCTGCTTTGTTTTTTAATATGGGTATTGCCAACGCTGCTCCAGCACAGAAGGAATCGTCTCTTAAAATCGGTATTGTCGACATCAGCAGGATAATGAAGGATTCCAAAGCCGCAAAGAATGCCCGGGCAATTTTTAACAAGGACCTCGATGCTAAAAAAGCCGCCCTGAAAGAAAAAAGTGACAAGGTAGCTAATTTGGATAAGGAGTTGAAAAAGCTTGATCAGAAATCATCCGACTGGAAGGATAAGCGTGATAAGCTGGCTCAGGAATTCAAGGAAATGAAGAACATGGAAAAAGAAACGAATATAGAATTAAACAAGAAAGATGTTGAACTTACAAAAAAAATAATTGCCGACGTTCAACAGATTTTAAATAAACTTGTCAAAAGTGAAAATTATTATCTGATTCTGGATAAAAAAGCTGTTTTAGCCGGTCAGGAAGGTTTTGATATAACGGACAAGGTTATGAAGATTTATGACGCGCAAAAGAAATAATTTGCGGCAAGATTTATAAGAATATTAACTATTCTATAATTTTTAAGTAATTTTGATTTTTTAAAAGAAGCTCCGGACATTCATCCGGGGCTTTTTTTATTTTAGAATTAACCGGAAAAAGTCAGAAAATAAATATCAATTAATATCTCTCATTTTTGTAACCAATATTTTATTGACAAATAAATTACCATCCGGTAAAGTAAGTTAGTTTTAATCAGCACAATTATTTTCCAGCAGTACAGTTACAATATTTTACCAGGAGGAATTTTATGAAGAAAATATCCGTCGGTATAATTGCGCTTCTGCTTATGCTGCCCATTACGGCAATGGCAAGCAGCACAAAATGCGCAACGAAGTACCCTGTTGTGCTTTCTCACGGCATGGGCGCTCAGGCAGAGATTCTCGGTATCATTGATTACTGGGGATCAATTCCCAGCACTCTGAAAAGCAATGGCGCAGATGTATATGTTACCAGCGTGAACGCAATGGATTCCACTGAAAACAAAGCTGCCCAATGGAAAGAGCAGGTTCTTGAGATTCTGGCGGTAAGCGGCAAGAGCAAAATAAATCTCATCGGCCATTCGCACGGCACGATTTATTCCAGATACGCCATAACAAATCTGGGCATGTTCTCGAAGGTTGCCAGTCATACCAGCATCGCCGGACCTCATCGTGGAAGCGTAATAGCTGATATGATCATGGGTATTCTTCCCAACTGGCTGGAAGATCTCGGCGGGCCTGTTCTTGACGTGGTATTTACTTTAATAATGGGCGATAAAGACGGTAACAGCGTAGCCAATGGATATGCATTGACAAGAGCAAACATGGCTCTGTTCAATATCTACACACCCGACATACCCGGCATATATTATCAGAGTTATGCATATAAGATTACCAACGCTCTGGGCGGCGGACTTTTCCTGGCGACATGGGGGCTCATGAAGCCTTATGAAGGTGATAACGACGGTTTGGTTTCCGTTTCTTCCGCGAAATGGGGAAACTTTAAGGGAACGATTACCGGAACATCCATATGGGGCGGAGTCAATCATCTCGGAGCAATAGGTCTTTTAACCTTGTCAACGCCCGGTTACAACCCTCTTTCATTTTTTACAAATGTGGTCGCCGATCTTAAAACAAGAGGATATTAACCTTCTCTCCTGTTAATTGGTTTTAATAAAGAGCCGTATTATCCGTCGCACAAGCGGGGGATAATACGGCTTGTGTTTATTAGAAAAAAATATAATTGCACAAATCGTAATTATATCATTTTTTTACATGCGGCGTTGATCATTACGCCCTATTTGCCGCTGACAACAAAAGCAAACTCTTCTTATCGCCTTTGCGGACAATATTTCATTGACATACGGAACAGTTCTTCTTATAGTTCATCCATGAACAATTAAAACTCCCAACGGACTGAAAACTGGCATATCCGGTACTATGCAGCTTCAGAAACGATCGAGGTAACAAAAACAGTAAGCAGACATTCGGCAAAACAGGTTGACAAAAAAACCCTTTTAAATTAAATAAGTTCTTCATTTTCATCTGAGGAGGTTGATATGCCCGTAAGAATTGCCATTAATGGCTTTGGAAGAATTGGCCGGCTTGTTTTCAGAGCCGGATATAAAAGCAAAGAAGTTGAATTCGTAGCAATAAACGATCTCGCTGACGCCAAAACTCTGGCTCATCTGCTTAAATATGATTCAACTCATGGAACACTGGATGCGGAAGTTAAGGTTGGAAACAATTCAATAATCATTGACGGCAAAGAAATCAAGACATCCTCAGTTAGAGAACCGGAATCATTGCCGTGGAAAGACATGGGCGTTGATGTTGTTCTGGAAAGCACAGGAAAATACACGGACAAGGCAGGAGCCGGAAAACATATAGAGGCGGGAGCAAAAAAAGTTGTAATTTCCGCTCCGGCTAAGAACCCCGATGTAACTTTTGTTCTCGGTGTCAATCAGGAAGTTTACGACAAGACCAAACACAACATTATTTCCATGGGATCATGCACAACAAATTGTCTCGCGCCGATAGTCAAGATATTAAATCAGGAATTCGGTGTTGAATACGGCCTGATGACAACAATCCATTCCTACACCAATGATCAGGTTGTTCTGGATGAACCGCACAAGGATTTAAGAAGAGCCCGTGCGGCGGCTCTTTCCATGATACCAACCACTACGGGAGCGGCAAGAGCTATCGCGGAAGTTATCCCGGAAATGAAAGGTAAACTCGATGGTCTGGCTATCCGCGTGCCGACACCGAATGTTTCTTTAGTTGATTTTGTGGCGACGCTCTCAAAACAAACTAACAAGAATGAAATCAACGATAAGTTCAGGGAATACGCAAAAGGAGCCATGAAAGGCATCCTTATGTGTTCGGAGGAAGAACTTGTTTCCATCGATTTTAACGGAAATAAACACTCCTCTATTGTAGACATGCCCAACACTACCGTCCTTGGCGGGAATATGGTAAAAATTCTTTCATGGTATGACAATGAATGGGGCTTTTCCAACAGAATGCTGGAACTGCTTTCTTTTATAATGAAATAGAAAAGACAGGGAACAAAGATGAAGTACATAGATCAAATAGAGATGAAAGGCAAAAGAGTTTTTCTAAGGGTGGATTTTAATGTCCCCATGGACAAAGACGGAAATGTCACCAGCGATAAGCGCGTACGGGCAAGTATCCCGACAATAAATTACGCGTTGGAAAAAGGAGCGAAATTAATCATCGCCTCCCATCTGGGCAGACCGAAAGGAAAGAGAGTCGCCGAGATGTCACTTAAGCCGGTGGTGAAAGTACTGTCGGAACTGCTGCAAAAAGAAGTCATGTTTTTGGATGATTGCGTGGGCGCCGCAGTGGAGCAGACGGTCGGCAAAATGAAAGAAGGAGATATAATTCTTCTGGAGAATCTCCGGTTTCATCCGGGCGAAGATAAAAACGACGCTGAATTTGCCAGGCAACTTGCCGTTCTCTGTGATGTTTATATTGATGATGCTTTTGCCGTATCGCACCGGGCGGCGGCCTCCAATTCGGCCATCACCGGATTTGTCCAAACCTGCGCTGCCGGTTTCCTGCTGAAAAATGAAGTCGAATATTTCAAAAAGGCCATGGTAAATCCGGCAAAGCCGCTGGCGGCGATTATCGGCGGAGCAAAGGTTTCCGATAAAATCGGCCTTCTGGAAAATCTTATCGAAAAAGTGGATAAGATTATCATCGGCGGAGGCATGGCCTTCACCTTTTTGCGTGCGGCAGGTTTTGAGACCGGCAAATCACTTTGCGAAGAGGATATGCTGGATACGGCACGCAAGATCGTGGATAAAGCCAAACAAAAAAACGTGCAGTTTTTATTGCCTGTGGACGCAGTAATTGCCCAAAGCGCTTCCGCAGAGGCCGAGGCAAAAATATGCAGTGTAAAAGAAATTCCCAAAGACATGACGGGATTGGATATCGGCCCGGCAACGGTCTCTCTGTTTTCCGAAGCTTTGCAGGGCGCAGGCACCGTTATCTGGAATGGCCCCATGGGTATGTTTGAGTTCGCCCCCTTCAGCAAGGGGACCTTCGAACTGGCCGGCGTTGTGGCCAATTGCGGAGCAATTTCCATCATCGGCGGCGGCGATACGGATACGGCAATTAAAAAAGCGGGGTTCAGCGCGAAGATGTCTTATGTTTCAACGGGTGGCGGCGCATTTTTGGAATTGCTGGAAGGCAAAACTCTGCCTGGAATTGCCGCGCTGGAAAAATGAGGAAATAAAATATGAGAAAATTTATTGTTGCCGGCAACTGGAAAATGCACAATACCATTGCCGAATCGGTAGCTCTGGCTAAAGCAATTAAGGACGGATCGTCCAGTTTAAAAGACGGAGAAATAATTTTAACTCCGCCCTTTACCGCTCTTTTCAGTGTCGGCGAAGTCATTAAAGGATCGAACGTATTTCTGGCCGCGCAAAACATGCATTACGAAGACAAGGGCGCATTCACGGGAGAAATATCTCCGGGCATGCTCAAGGATATCGGCTGCACTCATGTGATTATCGGCCATTCCGAACGCAGGAAATACTTCCACGAACAGGACAATGAGGTTAATCTGAAAGTCAAAAAGGCGCTGACTGCCGGATTAACGCCGATTATGTGCGTGGGAGAAACCGATGACGAACGTTTGAAAGGAATCACTCAGGAAGTCGTCGGCAGACAGGTGAAGCAGGGATTGAACGGTGTGGAAAAAATTAATAACGTTGTCATTGCCTATGAACCTGTATGGGCAATAGGAACGGGAAAAGTAGCCACATCGGCGCAGGCACAGGAAGTACACGCCTTTATCCGCGGTATCCTCAAGGACATTTACGGCAGCAAAGCCGATGATGTTCGTATTCTCTACGGTGGCAGTGTTACCAAAGATAATATCGGCGAACTAATTGCCATGCAGGATATTGACGGCGCGCTTGTCGGCGGAGCTTCCTTAAAAGCGGACGGATTTCTGGGCATAATAAGATCTATTTCCGAAAAGAAATAATTTAAATAATCCTTATTTATCAGATTTTAATTCGGGAAAGTTACTGAATATTACATTAAATCATAGAATGATTCGATGTATTTTAAAGTCTGTAGTTCATTTTGTGTTTTTTGAGGATCTTTGATTTTATAAAGTTCGATAAGTTTCTTTCTTGGCAACCTTTGACCGGAGTTGATGGAAAGTGATTTTTCGTAGGCCGCGGCGGCGGCATCAGGTTCTTTTTTATAAATTAATAAATCGCCCATTATCTGGTACTTCTGGGCGGCAGCAAATGAATCATCTTTAATCTTATGAAGATAGGTATTCCCTTCCTGAATGTATCCTCTGCGATAGTACAGATCCGCCAAAGACAGATTGGCAAAATCTGAAAAAGGCTTATTCATTTCCGAAGACTTTTTCCAATATAACATTGCCTCGTTAATGTATCCTTTTGAGGAGAGTATGATGGCGTGAGTATTATAGTACGCCGTCACATCATCCGTTGCCCGGACGGGAAGGAAAGCAACAACAAGACAGACCGCACAAACCGCTGTGTGTTTTGTAAACAAGACATAAAGTTTCTTTTTTAAGTCGGAATAAAGCTGTGCAATACCTAATGCGGCAAAAGGAATCATCACAGACATCATCGGCAGGCGGTACCGGCCATTCGTAAAGAATATGATAAGAGTTGCACCATAGATTGATAATACTGTGATCAGAACCTTTGTCCTTCTATCCTTACAGCTTGTTATCACACCCAACATGAAAAGAGGGAAAACCATCCAAAAATTCAGGAATGGTATTTTAAAGAATTTTGCAAAATTGCTGATAAATTCTATATTATAATGATCACATGCCTCAAAATTATTAAATACAACCAGAAACTTTTGACCTGTCTTGACGGCAAAGACAAAGGGATTGGAGACGGCTTGTTTTATGGTCTGTGCTGTCCAGTAATCCGATGCTTCCCGAGATGTTAACTTCTTTCCAACTCTTCGACTGGCCTCAATTGTAAACTGGATGCCCTGTTCAAACGGTGAAGAAGAAGCAAAGGGAACAGGACGATAATAGGGATCAGGATTATTAATATTATTGGCCATGAAAAGATTAAAACCGGACTGGGATGTCGTAAGAGCAAGTTCTCCGGCAACTACGTAATTTCTAATCACAAAAGGAGCTACGGCAATGGATAGACCGATAACATAGACGGCGGCAAGTTCAACAAGATATTTCCATGAAAGCTTATCCCGGTATCCATACCAAAGGACAAGCAGTATTATGATGGGAACGAGAACAATCGCATTAGGCCTTACATTCAATAACAGGCCTATGACTGAACCTATTAATCCAACGCTGATAATATTGCGGACCCCATTTGAATTTTCCTCTTTTGGGCCGGAGTCAGGACCGATAACTTTTATAAGCAGATAAGCCATTAACGCAAATAATAAAAGGCCAAGGCTATCTTTGAGCGGCACAATGCTGTAGAAGATAAAAGGTTTGTACAGACAGGCGATAATGCAGGCAAGAATGCCAACTTTTCTGTTTGCCAGTTCCCTGCCTGTAAGATAGACAACAAAGCAGGAAGCTGTTCCGTAAACAATGCTCAATATTCTAATATAAAACGAATTAGGAGAAAACAGCCAGTAAATTCCGGCCATTATATATGCCTGTAAAGGAGGAAACTCATACACGGATTTTGATTTAAATGTGCCTTCGGCGATTTCTTTCGCCCAGGCATGATATATCCGCTCATCCCAGAGGAGAAAATCCGTATAGATCGTTGTGTCCAGGTCCATCAGGGCGATAATTCGCACTATAAGACCGACAGCCAGAATAATGAATAAGAAAAAAACGGAATTTGTTATCTGATTATCAAGAAATTTGTATTCATTGGAAACACTGCCACGATCGGGTATCTTTTTATTTTTTTCTTTTCTCGTCTTCGCCATGGATTTGTTTTTAATCTCTGAGGAACAATAATAATTTTATTTAGCAGCATCTGATATTCAACTAAAATAGAAATTTAAAAGTACAGGTATTTAATCATGCTGTAAACATATCTTAAGGCTACTTTTCTGACAGTGATCTTTGAATATCCGGTCTTTCTTCTAAATTCATTTAATCTGATACCGCGTTAAATAAGAATCTGTCTTTCAAGTTTACTGATTGCAAAATGATATTCTTATTATTTCTGTACCTTGACCACTTTGTAACCGCGTTTGCGCAGTAAATTAACAAGCCCGTCCGGACCGGCAAGGTGAGCCGTACCTACGATAAGCATTGTGTTTACGGAGCCATTGAGAAAACCTGTTATATCCGTCATCCATTTGTTGTTCCTGTCAACAATCAGGGTTTGATATAATTTTTTGTAACTTTTAAGATCTTTTATAAAAAGTTCTTCCATTCCGGCCTCATCACCTTTTCTCCAGACGGACAGACATTTTTCCATCTCTGATTCAATCTGCTTGAACTCGTCGATTGATTCGATGATTTGATCGCTTCCCAGGTTTTCATCCATTGAAAGAAGGAGTTTTAACTGTTGATCAACCGTTTCCAGACTACCCGTTGGTTTTCCATCCTGCAGGGCTTTTTCGTTGAAAAAATAATCAACTCCTTTCATGGGATCGGCGCCGATTCTGTTCATTTCCAGAACAGTAATCATTGTCATAAACAAAGCCGGTTTAAAAACAATGTATTGCTCCAGCGGATAATTGCGCTCTTTACAGAATTTTTCCACTTTGGCATACGCCGCTTTTGTAATGTGATCTTTGAGAGTTGTGCCGTCGGTATAAATCGCGCCGCTTAAAAAAGTTCCCATATTTCCAGGATCTCCCGTTTCATCCAGCGGAGCTTCAAATATAATTTTACGGGAGTTTTTATACGCTGTAAAAAATTCGGCAGGCAGGGGATAATCAGATGCCCTCAACATATGAAAAGAACCGGCAATATATATATTTGCTCCAGGAGAACTTACCACCCATACGGAACTTTCCGCCCGGACGCCTGAAGCCGTAAAAACAATAAATAATGCCAACGTTACCCGCAACAAGTTCAATCTCATTGAATTCTCCTTCTCTAACGGATTAATTAAACATTACTCTATATTCTGCCGAATACGATCAACAATTTCAGTCAGGCGAGAGAAAGGTTTTATTTTTAATTTATAAATTAATCTAAATCGTAAAACAAGTTATTTATTCTTAAAAACAAACAAGTTACGCTGATGCGACTGCCGGATATGTTAATATTTTACGCTTCGGTTATTGACTTTTACAAATCTTTCCTGTAAAAAGGTGGCGACCTTTTAAGGGAGATAGTCATGGTTATCCCGGTCACCACAAAACCGTTTTTACATAATTTTAATTTCATTCCACCTTCACGGGTGTCCCTGCATTTTTTTTCATCAATAAAAAATCAAAAAGAAATCATACTATTATATTCCTGCGTAAACAGGAGCAAGGAGGATTTTTATAATGGCTAAGGTTCAGGTATTCGAAAATAAACCGCCGGTTCTCGGCATCAACAGTCTGGGAAGAATAGGCAAATTGACACTGTGGCATCATATTAACAGGAAATATTTTAAAGAGATTTTCGTTAATCAGGGAAGGGAAGTAGGAACAGGCCTTGATTCCATCGCGCAGGCGATTGAAAAAGATTCAACCTACGGCCTGATGCACAAATTTCTGTATGGAGTAAAAGCAGAAAGAATCATTCAAATCGTTGATGAAAAACAGGGTAAACTGCTGATTGACGGAATTCCCGTCACGATTCTCCGCGAAGCAAGAAATCCGGCCGATATTCCCTGGCGGCAATATGGCGCTGATATAGTTGTGGACTGCACTGGAAAATTCAAGGACCCGACAGTTGCGTCCGATAACAAAAGCGGCTCCATCAGAGGTCATCTCCATGGCGGAGCGAAAGCTGTTATCAACTCGTCTCCTTTCAAAATCAAGAACAAGGCTCTCTCTCTTCCGGATGACTCGGTTACTATGATCTACGGTATAAATCATACCTCTTTCGATCCCAAGAAACATCTGATTGTATCCGCGGCGTCCTGCACTACAACGGGCCTTGCCCATATGATAAAACCTCTTCTGGAAAATGAAGAAACCAGCAATATCCTGACGGCTTCCATGTCCACCGTTCATGCCGTTACCAATACGCAAAGCGTGCTGGACAGCGTTCCCAAGGCCGGCGAAAAAGATTTAAGAAAAAACCGGAGCATTCTGGACAGCATCATTCTGACATCAACCAATGCCGCCAAAGCGCTGGCGGAAGTAATTCCGGAAGTTCAGCATATCGGTTTTATGGCCGATTCCATCAGGATACCGGCCAGCACCATGTCATTGATTGTCCTGAATGCAACTTTTCAGGCGCGTGCAGGCAATCAGGGCGCTGCTACGGCCATCAATACAAAAATGATTAATGAGATATACAGCAAAGCAGCCGTGAGCAATCCTGAAAAACTGATAAGATTTACAATGGAACAAAATGTGTCTGCTGATCTTTTTGGAGTTGATGCTGCAATAATCATTGAAGGTCAGTTTAATCACACGCGAACCGCTTACATTAATCTGGATCTTTCTCAGATTCCGAACTGTCCTGCGGAAATTATAAAGGCGTTTCCCGAAAAATCAATGAAAGTACCCGTTGTGCATGCCAAGATATTCGGCTGGTACGACAATGAATACGGAAGCTATACAAACAGGATGGGAGACTTGACAGTCTATATTCACAAAAACCTTTTATAAGAAAAAATTTGACGGCAGCCGGTAAATATTTTTGCCGGCTGTCTAACTCTTTTCATGTTGCTCCCTGTTTGAAGAATATGTGACAGCTGTGCCGCTCTATTCGGCCAATACCCCCTGTATATCAGTAAAAAACCACCGGACGCGCCGGTGGTTTTTTTGTTAGCGGATGAAACGCTTCGGTGTTTTTCTATTTCTTATTGGATTGTCTCCAGATCTTTCTTTTTTCAGCTTCTTTTATCAAATCTTCCCGGAAATCCGGATGGGCGATGGAAATAAGTTTTTCCGCCCTGTACCAGGTAGGACAGGTTTTCATGGACACTGCTCCATATTCCGTTACAATAAAGTTAACCATCTGGCGGGTGACTGTCGTGATGCTTCCCACATCGAAGTTTGGAACAATACGGGACTCGATTGTGCCGTCTTTTTTCTTATGCGTCGAAGGCAGGCAAATGAAGCTGCGGCCGCCTTTTGACCAGAAAGCCCCAAGCACAAAGTCAGACATTCCGCCGTTGCCGGAAATCTGTTTGAACCCGGAACTTTCAGCGTTAACCTGTCCATAGAGATCCACCTGCAGGGCCTGATTGATGGAAACCAGATTGTCGATCTGGGCCAGACGGGTCGGATGATTCACATATCCCACACTGCACGAAGCCAAAGCCGCATTATGATCTATCCAATCATAAAGTTTCTTTCCGCCAAGGGCGAATGTGTAATTGATTTTTCCCTGATCAAATGTTTTTTTCATTCCGTTCATGACGCCCGCTTCCCACATATCATGGTAGGCATCCACCAGCATTTCGGTCCAGCCGCCCAGATTTTTCAAATCAGACTGGCTGATCATCTTTCCCAGAATGTTGGGCATTCCGCCGATGCCCAATTGGAGACAGTCGCCGTCTTTTAAATTTTCCAGAACATGCTTGGCGATTTTTTCGTCCGTTTCCGTCGACTTCACTTCCGGCAATTCAGCAAGCGGCACATTATTCCCTTCAACCACCGCGTGAATCTGCGAAACGTGGATCCTCTCCATATTTCCGCCGTAAGCGTAGGGAATATTGTTGTTGACTTCCAGAATGACATTTTTCGCGCTGACAGCCTGCAAATAGCAGCAGGAATTATGCAACCCCCAGTTGAAATATCCGTCTTTGTCCATCGGGCCGACCTGAGCCATGAAATGATCGCGTAACGGCGTGCCGGTTTTTGGAGGATCAGATATGCCATTCAATACATAAAGCTCGGATTCACCGTATAAAGTCGGCTGATAAAAAACGCCGCCGCACATATCCTGCATGATGCGGGTGAGCAGGCTGAAATGCTGGTCGTTGTATGTAAAAACCTCTCCTTTGGGATCTTTCTGAATTACCTCCGGAACCGGCGGCACGGTCACCGCGGCCATAATTTTAATATCTTTCAGTTCATCCTTGCGTGCAGCCAGCGCCTTGTCCAGTTCAACCGGCTTGCCATTGAACATCGCCCAGTCAATCCAGTCTCCTGATTTCACTTTTTTGACCGCCTCTTCGGCTGTCACCAATTTTTTCTTGTAAATCTCCTGAAAATTACTCAAAGTTTGTACCTCCTGTTACTTTATATTTAATCCGGACCACGCCTGGAAAATCATGCGTCGGTCCGAAGCAAATTATTTATTCGAGTGTTTGAAGTAGGCTCCCTTTTTCGGGAAGCAGTTAGAAAAAACGAGAGTTTTGAACGAACATGAGAAAAAAACAACAATAAACTGAACAGACTACTGAACAAACTACTGAAAAAGAACAACTTGGTGCATATTAACGCAAAAACCAGAAGTTGTCCATTATAATTTCCGGGCACAAGCGGGCGGAATAAATCAACCGTCAACAATGAAATATAATGAATTTATTGCAAATTCATTATTCGGCTTCGCTCTCATGCTTTCCCATATAGACAGTGCCGCTCCATCCGTCTATACTGATGTAATCTCCGGTCTTTATGGTATGGTCTTCTATTTTAGCGTATTCATCAGTTTCATAAACCTTGAGCTTGCTGAAACCGACGACCCCTACTTTATTGAGCTGCGGGATGGTCACTGCGGCATGTGAAGTGCTTCCGCCTTTGGCCGTCAGAATTCCCTCGACCTGAAGAAGAACTCCTACGTCATCAGGAACCGTATCGGGACGCACCAGAATCAGTGGAGTTTCCGGTTCCGTGCTGCGGAAACGTTTAATATCCGATTCCGAATAAACCGCCCTGCCGCACAAAGCGCCGCCGTTAATACCTATGCCCGTTCCAAGAACGGATGATTGCAGTATTTTTGTGTCTTTAAAACGTATCCATTTCTGCGTTTGTATCTGATTCATGTCGCGCGTCTGCAAAATATACAGTTTATCCCTGGTCGGCCCTTCAAAGGTAAATTCAATTTCCTGATGATTAAAACCCTTCTCGTAAACAAGTATCTCGGACATTCTTAAAAGCTCAGCATAAATCTCAGGAAATTTCGTTTCCAGCGATATTGTCGATTCTCTGTATTCCGAGATTCTTTGTTTTTCCGAAATAGGATAAGTTTCCACCAGACCGGACACGATATCGTCCCCCTGCACGCCGAATATAAAATCTCCATACAGGGTGACATCGGAAGATGAACTCTTGGGTTCGCGGGTAAAAATAACTCCGGAACCGGAATTTTCGTCGAGATTTCCGAATACCATCGCCTGTACAATCACGGCTGTGCCCCATTTATCGGAAAGATGCATTTGATGCCGGTAAATTTCCGCCTGTTCCGAATACCATGAATCAAAAACCTGCAGGATGGCGTGCCGCAATTGATCCAGAGGCTTATCTTTGAACTCAATGCCTTTGTCCGCTATTCCTTTTCTATAGGAAAGAGCAATTTGTTTCATTTGCTCGGGCAGAAACTGTATCTTTCTTTCCACATCGTATTTCAGCTTGAATTCGTTGATTATCGCATCGAAAAAATTCCGGTCCATTCCCTGGAACATACCCCAGGTCTGTAAAAAACGCCGATAGGAATCCCACGCCGCCCACTGGAAGCTTTTCTTTTCGCTGAGATTTTCCGCAATGGCTTCGTTGATACCCACATTGAGAAAAGATTTCATCATGCCGGGCAGGGAAACCGTGGCGCCGCTTCTCACCGAAAGCAGTAAAGGATTGCGGCGGTCACCAAGTTTACGGCCCGTTACCTTCTCCAGTTTTGCTATCTCTTTGTTTACGCGGACAGCCAGATCATTGAAAATATATTTATATCCGTAGACTGCTTCATATGCCCTGAATACTTCCGTTGTTATTATAAATCCCGGAGGTACATTGTAACCGAAAGATATAAGTTTCTTGAGAAAATATCCCTTGTTCCCGAGAAGTATCTGGTTATCCGTTTTTTTACTCTTCTTAAAAAAAGAGGAAACAGTCAATTCGGGATTATAAGACATGACGACTTTTAGGATTTGTTTATTGTCCTTGAATTTTTCCGATTCCGCATTCAGAGCTCTGATAACCGCATTGATAAAATTGTCCAGCACCTGAATACCGAATGCCGAAGATATTATTCCCCTTATAAAATTCTCGGAATGCTGATAGATTAATTTATCATGTTTTCTATGCCCGGATTTTGTTTCAATTCCCGTATCCTGATGATAAACTTGTCCGATAATAACAGATAGATTGGAACTGTGGACGTCAATATAGTAATTACGAATAATGTCCTGAATATCCTTGGAAATAAAACGGAAAATATCCACGTACTGTTCCAGGGAAAACTGTTTGATGGATAAAGCGTTTGTCACATATCCGGTCTTTGCCGTCAGGCCTTCCGTGGAAATGCCTTCAATTTCCAGAGCATTGATAAAGGGCCAAAGGTATGTGTGAATCTTCCGGATAGTCTGCTTTGTGATGAATTTGAGATTAATTGATTGACTCAATTCTTCAAAGAGCATCGTGGCAAGACTATCCAGCCTAAGGGATAAGCCGACGGCTTCAAATTTCTTTTCGTAATATGTTCCGTACATTGACGGAATGCCTGCGGCGATATGCCTCTTGTAATAGATGTTTTCATAGAATTGCGTTTTCTTCGGAGAGAGAATTCTTTCCTTCAATATGGCTAAAAATTTCAACACAACAGTAATGCTGCGGTAGTAGTTTTTGGAGTTTAGAGCGCGTTTAAGTAGTGCAATATCAGCCTTGGGAAAGGCGTTTGTCGCCTCCAGATCCTTTAAAAGGTCAATATACTGCGGATAATATTTTTTATAAAGCAGCTGGTAAATACGGATCATGAGTTCGATACGTTCCTGATCCCTCTCATTAATGCCGTTTATATGATGCAGTTCTCTGTGTACTTTTTCTTTATCCCATTCCAGAAATTTCATGGGATTATTGTTAACCTTGGGGAAAAAATTCTTGAACGCCTTGTGCATTCCATCAAAATATTCTCCGGAATTCACAACCTGTTCATAAACTTCATCCGGCAGATGAGCGCGGAGGGAATCCTTGTTTCCGGAATTCCAGTATCTAAAAATATCCTCAATAAATTTTACAAGCAGACTATTGCTCTCAACGTGTGACTGCTTCCGGAAAAAGTACACCAGTTTGTCGTTACGGGAGGAAAGTTCGTCAACCTTGGTGGAAATGTCCCTCAATTCGCCTTCAGCGCCTATTTCGCTGAAATATACGGGGAAAATCCCGAGAAGCTGTTTTATCAAACTATACGCGGGCGCTATATCTGTATTAAGCAACGCGGAGATGTCTTTCTGAATGAGGTCTGTGTCGCGGACAAAAATCCCTCCCAATTTCAGGTTGATGATAAGCGCCGATATCAATCTTTTTGTCCATCTTGGTTTCATCCCGATAATTTCGAGCCATGTGCGGATATTGATGATATGAGCAGGATTGGCCTTTACCTGCCATTCTTCATTTGAACCTTTAATTTCAGGATATTGAAAACCGTAAGTAATCAATTCACCGATAAACGTATCCGCGAGAGGGTGGCTGTTCTGCGCAAAAACTTCCTTGGCCGTTGTTGTAATGCAATCAAAAACCGCAACGCTGAATTCATACTGGGATTTATTCTTTTTCAGGAAACCGAATATATTGCGTACAATGTCATTAAGGTTTTCTTTTTCTTCTTCCAGAAAAACCATCTTCAGAGAATGATTGATTTCCCTTAGCGCTCCGGCGTGAATATCCGCAAGGCTGGAACTATCCATTATATTAAACAGGAAGTGCAGTTTCACAAGATTCTGGCGCCCCTGATGCGCCGGGGAGCTGCCCAGTTGATCGGCGGCCAGCAGATAACCGTTCAATATCTGAAAATAATCAGGCATATCAAGATAGTTTTTAATCGAATCCCCGCCTGCTTTCTGTGCATCAGAATTCATTGTTTCCAGTTTTTCGACAAGCATGCGGAGATTTTCATGGCTTAGAGGCTGGATTAATTGTTTGTAGGCTTTAACCGATTCCTCCGTTTCTCTGTCCCCCACTACAAACCATCCGGCAGGGTCCGGCTGACTGAGCCAGAACCGGTAAGTGATTTTAAAGATCTCATAGACAAAATCGTCAAACAGCGGCGTCTGAATATCCAGATTTTTCTCCGTAATGCTTTTAATGATTCTTTTCAGGTAAGATGAGCATTTTTTGAAGACAACAGCATTCTCATCAACAATATTCATCAGAGATTTTATGATCTCCGGAAATAGAGATAAATTTCTCGGCAGAAATTCATTGCTTTGAGTCAATATCGCATCAATATAATCGAACAAATAATGTATCGTGTTGTCTTTAACTTCCCTGTCCGACGAAGACGTGATGATATTGAAATAAATATTCGTCATGATGGAAAGAGCCGATAGTCCATCCTGATGATTATTATAAATATAAAAATCTCCGATGGAAACCGACTTCAGATCCTTAAGAACATATTCCCAGTTAACGAAAGGGTGATTTAATTCCGTCAGAAGTTCGCGGGTTTTTTTCCGCAGGCCGTAATGGTTATCCACGACTTTGAGCAGCGGTGAATACTGCTCGGGTATTTCTATGGTCGCGGCTGTTCTTTCTAAGTTTACTTTGAGCGCGGACGAACTGATTTCCTCGCTTTTTTTATCTGGAATTTTTTTATCTGTCATATGGGAAAAAACCTTTTGAAAAGGATTAATCAGAATTTGCGCATTTTTTCAAGCGAAGAACATACCCGTCAGGAATAACAAGGTTTTTTATGTATGGTTTTTGCTTGCGATAAGAAAGACGGGGATTGAGAAATAAAAAAGCACCTGAATATTGCCCCGCTTCGTGCGGGGGTATATTCAGGTCCAAGATTCAGTTTACAGAGAACTAATCCCCCATTCCGGCAGAGATACACCCTACCTCATGAAAGGTCGCGTCATTATAAAACGCCTGTTGCTTCTGTCGGAAGGAACTCCTCTTATTTCTTCTTTTTTGCCTGTTTTTTTACAGTTTTCTTTACTGGTTTTTTTGCAGTCTTTTTGACAGTTTTCTTTTTTGCCACCGGATTTTTTTTCGGCGCAGCCTTTGCTTTTTTTACTACCGCCTTCTTTTTGGGAGCTGCCGCGGTAATGATTTTCTTCGGTTTTGCCGGACCGATATTTACCATGGGTTCTTCACAGCAAATAAGGTCAATCGTGGCGCAACCGCATTCTTCATCCACAATTACGGCAAGTCCGCATACTTCACAACTCAGAACATCTCCAGCTTTTGCTCTCGACATCTTTTTCCTCCTCGTTGTGAGGGATTTAACATTCACCCTCCGGTTTTTCTCATTTTAATCAAAAAAAATAAAATATTTCAAGTTAAATTGCTGATTTTTTTAAAAAAGACAGACGACTTGACTTTCATTAATGATTTGATAGTATCCTTAAATATGCCATTAAAAAAGGAACAAAAATATCGCAGCTGGGTCGAAGTTGATCTTGATAATTTCATCGGCAATCTGAGAGAGATTAAAAGACTCATCGGACCAAAAGTTGATTTCATGCCGGCTGTAAAAGCGGACGCCTACGGACACGGCGCCATAGAAATATCGCGTGCGGCGCTGGAAAACGGCGCACGGATGCTGGGAGTGGCCAATGCCGATGAAGGCGTTCAACTCAGGATAAGCGGCATCGAAGCGCCGATTGTCATTTTAGGACCGTCAACCGCCGCGGAAATCGAACAAATAATCAAATACAATCTTACCCCCTCAGTTTCAGACGAGGCTTTCGCGAAAAAACTTAATAATGCGCTGGTCAAAGTCAAACGTAAACTACCCGTACATGTGGAAATTGATACCGGCATGGGGCGCGGCGGAACCATGCACAGCGAAGCAATGCAGCTTATCCTCAAAATATCCAGGTTATCCAATATCATGCTGGAGGGAATTTTCAGTCACCTTGCTTCCAGCGAAAAAATAATTACTAATAATGACAATCAGTGGCGGTTTTTTTCTGATTTACTTGCCGATATCAAGCGCGCAGGAATAGATATTCCCTTTCGGCATATAGATAACAGCGGCGCTGTCTTAAACTATCCCGAATTTAAGCTCAACATGGTGCGTCCGGGAATCATGACTTACGGCATTTATCCATCACAGGAAAATGAATCCAAAGCCAGACTTGCGCCGGTGATGTCTTTTAAAACCAGCGTTGTTTTGCTGAAAAGTTTTCCTCCCGGTTACGGAATTGGTTACAATAGCACTTACGTTACTTCCAGACAGACACGCATAGCAACAATTCCGGTCGGTTACGGAGACGGTTACGCTTTTATTCTTTCCAATAAGGGCGAGGCTTTAATCCGCGGCAAAAGAGCGCCCATTGTCGGACGGATTTCGATGGATATGTGTACAATTGACGTAACGGGTATCCCCGATTGCAAAGTCGGCGATGAAGTAGTTCTTCTGGGCAAACAAGGCAAAGAGTATATAAGCGCCAATGAAATTGCAGACAAGGCCAAAACAATCAGCTATGAAGTTCTCTGCGCATTAGGAAAAAGAGCTCCCCGCGTTTTCCTGCAAAAAGGAAAAACAAACGCCGTGGAACCCAGGCTGCGGCGGATATTTATTCCTGACGAAGAAAAATCCATCTCCCGTATTGACAACATCATCCGCCACTGCCTGCAAACCCGCGCGCGCGATGAAGAACTGGGTAATGCAATTTATTACGAAATGTTTGAAACACTTTTCGGCAAGGAAGACCGTCAGCTCGAACTGCGTTCAGGATTCCGTTACAACATTCGCATAGGGCAATTACCCAAAACACCTGCAAACGCCGTACATACTGAAAATTACTTTCGTGTCAGCACGCATATCGAATACAAAAAAACAATTCGCGACAATATTTTCATGATCGGCTGCGCTTCGAATAATTCACAGCTCGCCGCTTTGTTTGAAGATCCGCGCTGCGAATACCGCTGGCTTTTGACGGACGGCAGGAATTTATCTCTGGAACGCGATTTTACCGTTGAAAAAGTGCGCATCGACAATAAAGAAATTCCTATTATCGAAACAAAAAAGACTAAACGCGGTTTTGAGGTATGGTGCGGCTCGGAAAAACTAAAAGATAAAATAAACAGGGAAGTTAAAATTGAAATAGAAATCGCCACCTGGCAGGCAAAAGAGAATAAGACATTTCCCGTTTATCTTATATATCCCACAAGGGGTGTGGAGATTAACTTCAATTACGAAAAAGCAAATCTAAAGAATGTTACCGAAAAGAGTTTTTTTGCCGGAAGGCACCCCCAGCCTTCCGTATCGGAGAAAAATGGTAAATCCATCGACATCAAGATATCCGGCAAGGAATGGATTTTCCCTACAAGCGGTGTGATTTTCATCTGGGATTTATAGAATATTTTTACATCAATATTTTTGCAGCATGTCATTTCGCGGCGAAGCGATAATCTCAATAAATATAATAAGATAAAAGATATCTCCCTCTGGTCGATATGGCAATCTTTTATTGTATCAATATATTAGCTACTTCTTTCTTTCAAAAGCCATATGCCTAACACTGCTAAAACAGCAGAAGCAACAAGACTGGGCCAGAATGGAATTTCAAGTCCCGCGGCAACAACATTAACTTTAAAAAAGAAGCGGCATAATTGGGCACAGGCCAGAAAAAGAAGGAAAATACCAACGACTAAAGAAGCCGGACGTTTCATAATTTTACCTCCTGTAAAAATTCTCTATTTTTTAACAACCCCTTATTTTACCCAATTTTCAATTCTTAATCCTGGAACGCGATTAAATTCTTTTTCATTATTTGTTACGAGAATTAAATTCAAAGATTTTGCCTGCGCGGCGATTAACATATCCATTGCCCCGATTATTTTTCCTTTTTTTTCCAAATCCGCCCTTATTATACCATACTCACGGGCAGCGCCGGCGTCGTAATTATATATTTCCAGAAGAGAAGCAAATTCTATTAAAGCAACCATGTTTCTATCGGGATTGGAACTCTTTGCTGTTCCGTATTCCAGTTCACTGAGCGTGATTGAAGAAATTCCGGCGTCGTTAATTTTAATTTTAGAAAGATGATGCAGGACTGATAATGGTTTTTTCTTAATGATATAGATGCAGATATTGGTATCCAGTATATATTTCATTGGAATTTCTCACGCGCCTGCACAGCCGGTTGATTTCTTTCGTCCATGAAATCGTCGGTAAATTTATTGATAATGTTCATCAGCGAAGCCATTTTTTTGTTTTTAGGCATAATAACAACAATATCGTCAATTTTGTTTATATAGACTTCATCATCTTTAAAACGGTATTCTTTGGGCAACCTGATCGCCTGGCTTCTGCCGTTGATAAATATTTTTGCTGTATTCATAAGAAAATCTCCTTGTTGGTATATATCGTAGTATATACCTTGCGAGATTAAATGTCAATGCGGAATTTAAATGAATTATCAGGATGACTTTATTCAGGGATGAGACAGATTGTCAAAGACGCCGGACGTTTCATATCACACCTCCTAAAAATCAGCCGGAGCGTTAACGATTGGCTGGATTGATCTTGTTATCCTCATTTGAAAGTTCTAATAAATGCATTGTGTTTTATAGAACCGTCTTTATCAATAACAATATTTCGCACCGCATTAGGAATTTTATCACCGTTAACGTATAGATCATCTTTCTTGCATAATACCTTTACGTCGTTTTCAAGTACCAATGACTCCCCATCGGCTAAAACACCTTCAAAATAATTATTGATGATTTTGACAGATTGATCGTTGGTATTTATTTCTGTCACTTTTTCATAGGTCCAAACATTTTGAGAAGTATTCCCTATCCAAATATGCGAATGAGGTTGAACTGTTGATGCACATGAAGTTCCCAATAACAAGAGCAGGCCTAATGTAAAGTAATATAGTCGCATTCGACACCTTATTTTATGCATAATACTAATATACGAACTTCATTAGAACATGGGGCTGTTCAAAAGCACCGATGTATCAAATACCTTCCGTCTTAATCTCCAACTTCTTCCTATGACGATCCAATGCCAAGACAATAAGTATATCGAGAAGCTTGCTGTATTTGATGCCGGTTGCTTCCCACAGTTTGGGATACATGCTTATGCTGGTAAAGCCGGGAAGCGTATTTATTTCGTTGAGATAGAATTTATTGGTCTTTTTATCCAGGAAGAAATCAACCCGCGCCATGGAAGAGCAGCCCAGCGCCATGTATCCTTCAACGGCTATCTTTCTGATTTTATCGGAGAGGGTTTTATTAATCCCCGCCGGAATTAAAAGCCTGGCTCCATCGGGATCAATATATTTGGCTTCGTAGGAATAAAACTCGTGTTTGGGGATTATCTCACCCAAAACAGACCCCGCAGGTTTCTCGTTTCCTAGCACGGCGCATTCGATTTCGCGGCAGTCAATTGCCTTTTCAATCATGACGCGCGTATCGAATTGAAAGGCAAAGTTCATCGCCTGCGCAAGTAATTCTTTTTTCTTTACCTTTTTCACACCCACGGAAGAACCGGTACAAACAGGTTTGACAAAAAGCGGCAGACCCAGTTTTGCCAGAGCATCTTTTGCTATAACTTTTGAATTCTCCTTCCAGCTTTGTTTATTTACGGTTACGGAAGGAACGACCGGAATGCCTGCCTCGCAAAGCAGTCTTTTGGCAATGTCTTTATCCATACCGACAGCAGAGCCTGTTACATCAGCCCCTACATAAGGAACCATCGCCAGTTCCAGCAGGCCCTGCAGGGTGCCGTCTTCGCCGAATGTCCCGTGAAGAACGGGAATAACAACGTCCACAACAACTTCTTTATTTTTGTTTTTGATGTCGTAAAGATGCAGTTTATTGTTCTGCTCGAAATGATTGACCAGCCACATGCCGCGCTTTTTCAAAGCCATTTTCCTGCCGAAATCCTTATCGGAAATAATTTTGGGATCATCCTGCACATACCAGCGGCCGTCTCTGTCGATGCCGATGGCCGTAACTTCATATTTGTTCCGGTCAAGAGCGGAGAAAACCGAAGCAGCGGAGCAAAGCGAAACATCATGCTCGCCCGACCTGCCGCCGTATAAAACTCCTATCTTTATTTTAGCTGTTTTTTTCAAACCTGTTTTTCGCGCCATATTAATCCTTAAATATTATTTTGATGTATTGAGGAAATTTTTAATGTGTTATTTTAATACGCCTCAAGAAGCAGATATGTCAATTTAATTTTGACTCTCCGTAGAGTTAACACTTTGCACCGTCGACAGTAAACATCTTTACAAAATACCAAAATAAATTTATACGTTCTTAAAGTAAATTTAAAAGCTGAAAACCAAAGGAGACTGTTGCATGAAAAAAATATTATTCGCTGCTCTGGGTACTTTAATTTTATTTACAGTATTTTACACTCCGTCAGTTTTCGCTTTTGGATTCGGCGCGCAGGCGCAATACTGGATTCCCACATTTAAAGGCGATTTGCGCGTGGATGACAACGGAATTACCGGTTCGGAAATCAATGTAAAAGATGATCTGGGAGTTGGTAATGAAAATATTCCCGGAGTGGAAGCTTTTTTTGGAATCGGCAATCATGAATTCACTCTGGCGTATTCACAGGTAGATCTTTCCGGTGCCCAAAATATCTCCAAAACCATCGTGTTCAGAGGCAATGTATATAATGTCAACGCTTATGTCGATTCGGAACTAAAAACAAGCATGATTGACCTTGAATATCAATACAAGCTTATAAACATTAAAAATATTCTTGCCGGACTGTCCGTTGGAATCATCGGCAAGGTAAAATATTTCGATGGCGAAGTAAGAATGCAATCGTCAACTCCGGGATCGTCATACGATAATAAGGAAAATATCCATGTTGCCATTCCGATGATAGGATTAGGCGCTAAAATCGGATTACTTGCAAATATTCTGGAAGCACGGGCAAAAGTCACGGGTATGGGCTATTCCGATAGCTTTTTTTATGACGCGATGGCGGATCTTTCCGTAACGCCTTTTCCCTTCTTAAATATCTACGGCGGTTACCGGGTAATGTCCTTAAAGATTGACAGTGTAAGTAATATATACGCCAAGATGGATTTTTACGGTCCCTATGCGGGTCTGGCCCTCAGCTTTTAAGGGACATATCGTATTGTATCTATTTGAAATTATAGTTAAATCACCGATGAAGTCATTGCCTTGACAATGGTTTCTTAAATACATATATTAGGGACGTAGAAGATATCAATCATAAATCAAAGATGATATCGAGGCGACGAGGCGTATGTGATCTACGCCATATGGCGCAGATCATCGGTAAGGAAAAATATCTGTTTTTATTGTTCCCTCTTCGGGTGGCACTCCCGTATTTACATACGTTGAGGAGACCGACGATGCAGCCAACAAAGATAGCGCTTTGATTTAGGATTGATATTTTTTGGTGGTTTTTATGCCTCTTTACTTTAACGCGGCGCAAATGCCGATGACAAAAAAAGCATTTAATGATGCCGAAAATCTGGTATCGCGTCAGTTCAGACTGGGCGAAGGGCAGTTTAAAACCAACAAGTATGATGTAAAAACGCTGGCTTATCTGGAAAAACAGGAAATTAAAGATGGCGCTTTTGCTCATCTTTGCAAATATTCTTATGAAAAACAGGGCGGATTAGCGGGAAGCAGCGAAAATAGCTTTGATTTCTATAGAATCTGCCTTCAGGACAATATAATTCTGGATGCGGTAGAAAGGGCTAATTCATTCATTAAGTTTAACCCTCTTATGCTTTATATTGCCGTGCATGAATTGATTCATGTCCTGCGTTTTAACATAGGAGAAATTGATTTTGACGCCGACAACGAAGAAAGGGAAAAAGAGGAAGATATCGTGGATTCTTTGACCAGAGCCGCCCTGCAACCTGTCAAAAGTCATGACTTGGAAATAGTTTTGGATTGCTTCAGCAGCAATTATTAAAATGATATATTGAGTAACGGAGAAATACAGTATGCCTATTTATGAATATAAATGCCGGAAATGCGGTAAGGAATTTGAAGCGTTTCAGGGAATTTCAGATCCGGAATTAAAGAGCTGTAAATTCTGCAAAGGCAAGGTGCAAAAAATGGTTTCGCTGTCGTCTTTCAGCCTGAAAGGTTCGGGCTGGTATGTAACGGATTACAAAGGAAAGAAACCAACAACTGCGGCCAAAGCAAAAAAATCGGAGAGCGGCGAAAGTTCCGCAACCAAAGAAACCTCAAAAACTGAAGTTGCCCCAACCGCCGCAAAAACTTCCCCGGATGATTAAACGGATGATTAAAAAAAACCTGCAAACTTCAGACCTCTGAAGTTTGCAGGCGGGTAAATCAAAAACATATATTTTATTTACCGCAAAATCTAAGCCGCTGTCATCGGCTCGTATTCCACTTTATTTCTGCCATTTAATTTTGCTCTATAGAGAGCTGTGTCCGCCCTGTTGATTGCCTCCTGAATTACTTCACTGGGCTGATATTCGGTTACGCCGACGGAAATAGTAATCCTGAATTTTTTGGGCATGTTTTCAAATTCGATTCTCGAAACCACCTTGCGGATTCTTTCGGCGCAGATCATGGCGTCATTTTTCTCTGAATTGGTAAGGATAAGAATAAATTCTTCACCGCCGTAACGCGCGATATGATCGATATTACGCAAATTCCGCTGGGTTTCCTGAGCAACGGTTTTAAGAACTATGTCTCCGGCGGAATGGCCATAAGTGTCATTCACATTCTTGAAATGATCCAGATCGAATATGCATATGGAAAAAGGATGAACACCTCTTTCCACAAGCGCTTTCTGATTTTCCAGAATTTTGAACATCTGACGCCGGTTGAATACCTGGGTAAGGTCATCCATAATGGCAAGCCGCTCGATTGTGGCAAGGGCATGGGATATCTGCGCCCTGAGTCTGGTAATATATCCGCCTACAAGGGAAAACCAGGGAAGAACCAGCGCTAGAATCATAATGTTCAGTATGTCTATCTTGGTAACCAGATCCGGATTGATTTTATAAAGCAGAAGTATAACCAGCGAGTAATTAATAACGGCAAAAACGGACAAAAACAAAAACTGCCAGACATTCAATCTGAAAAGCCCGAAGATAAAAACAACCAGATAGGTGAGCAGAACCAGACTCCTCATGGTGTCGGCGTAATAGGCAATCACCATGACCCAGAATGTGGCAATGATCATCTGAAGAAGAGTCAGGCTGGGATCTTTGAATTTTTTATTTAATCCGCTTCTGATCAATGAATATATTAGAAAATTACAGGCAACAATTCCAATGGCGGCTGTAATAAGAACACCGACTGTCCCTCTTTTCATTTCTCCCTGTGAATAAAACAGGACGCAAATAGCAAGCCACATCAGGTAAGACCCTAATGCCATGAAAAATCTTTTAAGTCTTAAAGTCTGATTGTGATCATCTTCTGGAAATATACGAAACATAGCCGCCTCCCATATTTTTATCGCCGGAAGTAACTTCTTGTAATATATAATCTATAAAATTCATTGATGTCAAGCATACAACTACGAAATAAAATAATTTACAATAATAAAGTTTACTCCCTGAAAATAAATTTCCGTGTCGCCGGGCAAGAACATTTTATTTATTATCTTTAAAATAAGGCCTCAGTTCACGGCATAATTCTTCCGGGACGGTCGGGCAAATAATTTCATTGTGCAGTTTTTCAAAATAATTCAAGTCGCTCGTTCCTAATGGATTAATCACAAAACGCGGAACAATCTTTCCCTGCACCCAGAAATAATTATTGTTTGTCATTGTGGCATATAAAGACATGTTAAAACTGGCAAAGTTATTGATATATAAATAATTAAATACTCTGGATAGTCCTGTCAGAAGTTCGTTGAAATTGGATTCTGTTAGATCGAATAACGATGTTTTCCCTCGAAAAATAAAATCTATTTCGCCGGCCATGCTCTTTGGCGCGAAGCTTGTAAGCCAGCAGATTGAACCGGTATCGGCAATGAACCTTTTATCCGCTTTCTCTTCCAGAGCGATTAAATTATTCCATAAGCTGTCTCCGCCCGCGGCTGCTGCGTAATTTTGTGCGCTGGTCAAAAGTCTCTGCATTAAATTTGTTGGTCTATAACCGGCAATCGTCTGCAAATGAGGATGAATAAGACCTCCTCCGGACGGCGGCATATAGTTCCAGTTAATTGAACAAAATTTATAACCAAGATTCATTTCGGCGACACGGTGAAAATAGTCCTGGCAAACGCCAAAACCGTCACGCATAAATTCCGGAGTCAACTCGTTGAGCCCGACAAAATGGCGCGATGAAAAAATCGCCACATTGTTGTTTTGATCGTAAGGAAAGGCATTGGGGAAAAGATATGCTTCGCCCCTCTTAAATTTCCCCCCGGCAATAATATCAGGCATAAATCTGGGAGTTGTTTTCTCAAAAAGATCGGGGCAAAAAGAACATAATGATTCCGGAGACTTTTCCAGATAAAAATCCAGATCAGGCTTTTGGGCAGGACGAAGGCGATATGGCAAAATGCGGCAAGCCACACCTGTGGTTTCATCGTAACGCAATTCAATAGTAACTTTCTTTTCCTTAAAATCATTAAAAGGATCACGATAATATCCGGTCGTTATTTCTTTTTTAAATCCCACTTCCTTCATAAATTTTCCATCCTGGTATTTCGGTTAAATATTAATCTTCACCGGAATCAGTTTTTGATTCTCTTCTGAGGCTGCGGAAAAGAAATCTTTCGATATTTTCCTGGGACAAATCTTCGCCTAAATTATCTCTCAGTAAATCCAGAGGAATTTCCATTCGCGCGGCGCTGCGATGTCCGCCGCCTTTGCCGATCAAGCCAAAAGCTCTCTGCGCGATTGCACCGCAATTCTGCCGGTAGCCGTCGCCGCGAAAAATAATTATGAATCTCTCCTGGATAATCCCGGCTACAACAACATAGTAAGTGCCGATAAAACGCAGATAAAAATCGGCTATCTGAACACAAACATCAGCGCTTTCAACATTCCCCAGAAAGCACACCCGACGGCCGCGAATATTATTCATGTGGTGAAAAGAATAATTATAGTATTTCAAAAAACGGTCGGGCGTTTGATTAAGCTCGATCCGGCGAATGAACTGCATATTGGCGTATTTTGAATGATAGGTGTAAGCGCCCATATCTTCTATAACGGCGGAACGATTAAAATTGTCGGTATCGGTTTTAATTCCATAAAGAAGAGCGGTATGCAGATTACGTGATATTTTTATGCGGGAGCAAAGCAAATATTCCGTTAAAAGGCTCGACAAAGCGCCGTAATTGGGCCGGATATCTTCCAGAGGCGCCAGCCATTCGCCCTCGCGGGGATGGTGATCGAAAACAATGTGCGGCTTAATGGCGTTTAATTCTTTATAAAAAAATGATGGCTGGGCATCTAAAATCGCAATTAAACGGTAAGAATTCAAATCCACTTCATTAATTAACTGAATATAAAGATGCAGGGAAGAAACAAATTCAATATTCTGCTGCCGGATCAAAGGTTCCGTGGAAACAAAAGCGCTTTTGGAAAGACCTTTTGTCCGCTGGATAATTTCACGCAATGCCATGGCCGAGGCGATGGCATCGGGATCAGGACTGCCATGCATCAGCAGCAATAATGAATCATCAGGATGAACTATCTCCATAAGTTTTTTGAAATTCAGCTCAGTATCTTTTCTAATGGGAATGGTTTCTGCTTTCATGGTTCCGGCATATTATTGCCGGTTGCGCCTCCTTTTAATAAACAAAAATTTTGCCTTGATGATCCTTTACAACATCCCCGATAACAGCGGCGCCGTTAATTCCGGCGCTGCGCATTTGGGCCACAAGTTTTTCCGCCTTATCACCGGGCAGGCAGAAAAACAATCCGCCCGCGGTTTGCGGATCAAAAAAAACATCCAGAAGCCACGCGGGACAAGTATTTGCGGCTTCGATCATGGAAATACGAAAATTTTTATTCCGGTAAAGACCGCCGGGAATAAAACCCGTTTCCATCAACTCGCGCACTCCTTCAAATACCGGAACAGCGGCGGAATTTATTTTCAAACCGACATCACTTCCTTCAATCATTTCGCAGGCATGTCCCAATAAACCAAATCCGGTTATATCCGTGCAGGCATGAATGTCTCCTGCGGCAATCATAATCTCCGACGCATTTTTGTTAAGCTGAGTCATGCTGGAGACCGCCTGCGTCATAAGTTCGCCGGACGCTTCCCCGGCTTTTACAGCAGTGCTGATAATTCCGGTGCCCAGAGCCTTTGTCAGAATTAATTTATCACCGGTCCTGGCGCCGTGGTTGAATAATACTTTATCGGGATGAACAATTCCGGTTACGGAAAGGCCGTATTTGATTTCGTCATCTTCAACGCTGTGTCCGCCGATAAGCAAAACACCGGCTTCGCGCATTTTATCAAGCCCGCCGCGTAAAACTTCCCGCAACATGTTTATATCCATTTTTTTTATCGGAAAGCAGACAATATTCATCGCGGTTAAAGGTTTAGCGCCCATGGCATAAATATCATTGAGAGCGTTTACGGCTGCAATCTGCCCGAATACAAAAGGATCGTCAACAGTGGGAGTAAAAAAGTCGACCGTTTGAACAAGAGCAACATCTGCGGATAGTTTATACACTCCCGCGTCTTCCGCATGTTCAAATCCGGTCAACAGATTCGGATCCTGAATAAGCGGCAAATCGCGCATAAGTTCGGACAGATCCCCCGGACCTATCTTACAGGCTCAACCCGCGCTCTTTACTGTCTGTGTTAAAGGAACAAACTTTTTTTCTTCCATTTCTCCTCTTGTAATTACCGCTTCCCGATTAATCGGGAAGCGGTAATTTTTCTCTTTTCTCCGTTATTCCCGCACAAGCGGGAATCCTGTATTTTTTTCCAAATGCCGTTAATGCAGTGACATGATAAAATTTAAATTTCTAATCCACAGCCATCATCACATTAGAAGCTTTGATTATAGCGTATGCTTTTTTGCCTGCTTTCAATCCTAGTTTTTTCGCCGATTCTTTGGAAATTATCGAAACCACCTTAGCGCCACCCGAAAGTTCTAAAAGTATTTCTGTGTTGACTGCGCCCTCTGAAACCTGGATTACTTTTCCCTTTAATATATTACGCGCGCTTATTTTCATAACGTCCTCCTCTCTTGTTATCATTTGTTAGATAATTAGATAAAAGGTTGCTTCTGTCAGTAAAATTTATAAGGAAAACAGCATAGTATGTCAAGGGAATATTGATTTTAATAATACCGCTTCAGTTCAAAAAGTTTTTTGTCCTGCGTGGAAACGATGTGATAAAAACGATCCTGGGGGACGTATATGTAGGGGACATCATCCTCCCGACGGTAAAGGAAATGAGACAGAATCATCCGGTTGACGGCCTGATGACCGACGATCATGATATTGTTGGCGCGCCGGTTTAAGAAAAACGCCTTCTTTATACCCTGCGTGATTCGGGCCTTCATTGTTTCGTAACTTTCACCACCGGGATAAACATAGTGATATTTATCAGCTCCTCTTTTTTGGAAAACGTGCGGGAGCTTCCTCTCGATATCTTCATAAGTCATTCTTTCGCAAATTCCCGCGTCGATTTCATCAAACTCTTTAAGCGAGATTATCCTGCAATCATCCTGCATTGCACAAATAGCTCTGGCCGTATATATGGTTCTGATTCTTCCACTGGTAAATATGTAGGAAATCTTCTTTTTCTTGAAAAACTGTCCCAGAGCGACTGCCTGCGTTTTGCCCTTTTTTGTCAACTTCGAATCGCCGCCGATTCTATCCGCAACGTTATATTCCGTTTCGGTGTGCCGGATAAGAAAAAGATTTTTTACTTCATCAGTAACTATATAGTCTCGCAATCTTTCATAAAAGGGAATCACATCGCTGTGCTTTTCCTCAATAATCATATTTTGTAATGAATCTATGCGTAGGTAATTACGTTCCGACTTCAACGGCGTATAAATTATCTTATAATAATCAATTCGTTTTAAGAATTCTTTTGCCGCTTTTTCTTTAAGATGAGCGAATTCGGGCAGTTTGGCTTTTTCCTGAATGCTGAGGCGCAGAATATCTTCATCGTCGTTTATGCATTCTATAAAAAGAAGAGGATGATCATTGAGATTTTTTTCAATCACACTGCGCCGCTTTCTCTCCGCATTGGTCGAGTCCAGAATCGCGACCAGACCGTTATTCTGCAAATAAGCTTTGGCTTTTTTCATATTCATGCGGGCGAATCCCTCCCGCAATTCCACGGCAGCCGAATTTTTCGGAGAATAAAATTCCGAACTTGCTGTTTCGCCGAGCGGGCGATATATCCTGCGCAAATTTCCGTTATTGAATATACGGGCGGGAATACCGTTTCTCTGAAAAGCATCCCGCAGACGCATTGCCAGCGTGGACTTTCCCCGTGCGGGAAGTCCCATTAAAACAATGTATAATTTTTCAGCACTCATATTTTATTAGCTTCGCCTCATGTCTTGATTGCATAAAAACCTGCGTTTGCTCACCGTGTAACAGGAACTCCAAAACTGGTGAATTTGATTTTAAAACCGTGTTTGGCGGCCAGGGTTTTGATCCGGGCTACTTTATTCAGATCCGGTTTAAATCCGGTCGAGAAATCTTCCTGAGTTTTGCCTTCAAATGCGAGGATCATGGTTTCCGCCATGCAGGCAAAAATATAACCGTCTTTTATTGGTAATTTTAATCCGATTCTGGCTGTTTGGGGCGGTTCGATAACAGCTCCATCGATAACAAGAATGTCTTTGCGAATCTTACAGAGTTCTTCTGTTATGTTTCGCGGAGAGGGAATATCACAGATGATTACATTTTTTTTGAGACTGCCGGCAGTTGCGGCAGAAGGCACTTCTATGGCGGATGTCGTGAAAATTATAATATCAGCTTCTTTGATTACACTCTCCAGTGCCAGGCCTTTGTCAATGATATTGGTTGTTGATTGTTGAGCAACGAGAAATTCTTTAAGTTCGGCCAATCTTTCGGCATTTTTCGCCAGAAGAAAGATAGTTTCAGCCCTGTTTATAAATCCCAGGGCACAGTTTTGGCCGATAGCATTTGTAGCCCCTACAATCGCGACTTTTGCCCGGGAGAGATCAATTTTACGCAAATCAGCCGCCCGATCCAGTGTTTCCAGAATTGCCGCGGTGGCAAGACTGGAACCCGTAGTAATGGCAACAGGTGTTTCCCCCGCAATCATCTGCCCTCCCTTTCCGGCAATTCCCATTAAAGCTCCCAACCCGATCACTTTTGCTCCGTCTCGTTCCCCCAATCGCACCGCTTTTAATATCTTATTGAGAACAGACTCTTCTTTCATTGCCAGCACTTGTTTGGAGAGCAATGGACATACAATAAAACATCCATCGATTGCGGCGCCTTGAGCCGAGCGCAGATTCTTTGAATAATAAATTTTGAACGGCGGCAGCAGCCGTAAAATAATTTTTATCAGCGCCGCTGGGGCCAGTTTAGAAAGGAAGCAATAATCATGAACATTTTGGATATCAAAAGGATTAAGCACAAACGCGAATTTACTCATATAACACAGCTCCGCTGAGATTATCTTGTTTGGTAAATAATTATTTTCGGCCACTTGGGTTTATAAGTGTAACAAACCTGTATGTCAATGAAATATTAACCATAAAAATCCGCGCAAATGCTTTGGAGAGGGTAGCTTGAAATCATTTTTTAAATTGATTTTTTCGCTCATTTAAGTTTAAAGAAAGTCTATCTTTAGATAAGGGTAAGAATGATGCCGATTCGCTATTACAGCACAAATCGTAATTTAAAAAATGTTGAGGGAATTACTCCTTTCACCGGCAAGGTTTCATTTAAAGAAGCTTTGCTTAAAGGTCAGGCTTCGGATGAAGGATTATTTATGCCTGATACCATTCCTCAACTCTCCCTGAAAGATATACAAAATCTTAAAGGCAAACCTTACAGCGAAACGGCATTGCTTGTCGCCAAAGCTTTTCTTGCCGATGAATTCCCTCTGGAAATACTCCAAAAAGTGGTCAAAGATTCTTATAACTATCTTGTTCCCCTGGAAGAGGTAAAACCCAAAGCTTATGTGATGCGTCTGGATCAGGGGCCGACCGCGTCATTCAAAGATTTTGCCGCGCGCATGATGGCCAGACTTATGAGCAACTGCCGCTCGAAAGGTGAAAGATTAAATATTCTTGTCGCCACATCAGGAGACACGGGCAGCGCTGTGGGCGATGCCTTTAAAGGCGTGGCGGGAATTGATGTTACTATTCTTTATCCGGAAACGGAAGTCAGCAACCGGCAGAAGAAACAGCTCGACACGATCGGCGGCAACGTACAGGCGTTAAGCGTTAGCGGAAAATTCGACGATTGTCAGAATCTGGTCAAGCAGGCATTTTCCGATCCTGACCTGGTAAAATACAATCTAACCTCGGCCAATTCCATTAATTTCGGACGGATTCTTCCGCAGATAATTTATTATATTTACGCATACTCCCAGCTTGCCGAAAATGGAGAGCCGGTAATTTTCTCCGTTCCTTCGGGAAATTTTGGCGACGCTCTGGGCTGCGAATACGCGCGCCGCATGGACCTGCCGGTGGCCAAACTTGTCATGCCTACTAATGAAAATGATGAATTTCCGATTTTTATGGCGACCGGAATTTATAAAAAGGTTTCCCCTTCACGGGCATGCATCTCCAACGCTATGAACGTCGGGCATCCCAGCAATCTGGCGCGTTTCTTCGACTTATACGGAGGCACAGTGGATCGTGTTGGACAGGTTCATAAATATCCCGATCTGGAAGAGATGCGGCGGCATATTTTCTCGGTAAGCGTTACAGACGAACAAACAAGAGTTATCATCAGGAATGTTTATAAAAGCTATCACGTGGTTTTGGAACAGCATGGCGCCGTGGGCTGGGCGGGACTGGAGGAATATCTAAAAACAGCACCTGAACAAAAACTGGCCATTTGTCTGGAAACGGCACACCCGGCAAAATTCCCCGACGAGATTCAAAAGCTTTTGGGATTAAACATCCCTCTGCCGGAAAGCATGAAAAATATTGACCAGAGGGAAGGCTCTGCTGTTTCCATCACCAACGATTACGACGATTTCAAAATTTATCTGCGTAAGAATTTGAAGATTAAAGAATAACCAACGCTGTTACTTTAGAAATTTATTTTCAATCAGATCAGCAATACTTTTTATATCATTGATATTGAAACAGGGAACGCCGGCATCAAGCTCCACATCGGATGCGATCGCCAGCAGATTGTCTTCTTTGCCGCACAATAATTCACGCTTCAGCTCTGAGCGGAATACTTCAATTTTAGGAAAAGGATTTCCCTTGTAGCCTTCGGCAAGAATTACATCCGCGCCTTTGATGTATTTATCTCTGATTTCTCCCAAAGATTGATCACAGTCAATATCTTCAATCAGGGCTATCCGGGTGGGACAGGCAATCACAGTCGCAAAAGCGCCGGCATATTTGTGCCGCCAGCTGTCCTTACCTTCATGGTCTATGTCAAAACCATGCTTATTGTGTTTTATGGTGGCAACGCGGTATCCCCTTTTTATCAGTTCGGGAATAAGTTTTTCCACCAGCGTTGTCTTGCCGGAATTGGATTTACCGACAATTGATACGATCGGCGTAGTCATGTTTAATTCACCTTATTTCATTAACGCATTGCTTTATTAACTACATCCTGATCGAAATAATTACAAGACATTCCGGCATCCACCACAATGCCCGTGGCATTAATCCCGCCCGAAACAGGCGATAGCAGGAATATAACCGCGCTGGCAACTTCCTCTGTCTTGAGCGCCGCCTTCCTCAGAGTCAATTGTTCGGCAAAAAGATAATTATTAACATATCCCGGAATACCCGCTGAAGCCGAAGTTTTCAAAGGACCGGCGCAAACAGCGTTTACCCTGATTTTGGATATTTCCGATAATGATTTTGCCAGAAAAGCCACCGTCGCGTCAAGAGCGGCCTTGATCGGTCCCATGTAACCGTAAGCGGTCGCGCGGGTGTTACTTATGGAAATGGTAACAATGGAGGCATTATCATCGAAATAATTCTTTAAGGAATTGGTTATTGCCACCAGCGAAAAACAGGATATGTTTGTCGCCTGAAGAAAATCTTCGGCTTTGGTTTCGTGAAACGGCTTGATTCCCTCGCTGTAATTCGCAAAGGCTATGGAATGGACAAAACCTGAAAGTTTAATATTGTTGCCGTGAAAATATTCACCCAGCCGACTGATGCTCTCCGTACTCTCTACGTCACATATTAAAATGGTGCTGTCGGGAAAAAGCTTTTGAGCTTTGCCGCGATTCTCTTCGTTTTGAACGGAAAAAATCACCTGCGCGCCGTTATCTATGAGACCCTTCGCGACAAAGTAGGCGACACTCTTTTTATTGGCGACACCCGCCACTAAAAATGTTTTTCCTGTAACCTGTAGAAAGTCCATATAAACCTCTTATTTTCCCGGCGGCAGAAACGCCGCCTGAAATATGATTTTCAAAATTAATTTGTCACCAACCCGTATCGTTCCGCTCATATAATAAGCGTTATCTATTTTATCATCAAGAGTCACTGTAATGGTAAGCACGTCTCCTGGACGCGCAAAATTTTTAAACTTTGTATCTTTAATTCTGGTTACAACCCCCAATCCGGGCTGGTTGCCGGACCCCATTAAAATTGCGCCTGTCTGAAAACAGGATTCGCACAACAACACTCCGGGCATAATGGGATTGCCGGGGAAATGCCCCTGGAAAAAATATTCGTCATCTCTCAATGCTCTCTGCGTCGTTATGGAATTGCCTTCCCTGCTGATAATCTTATCGACAAACAAAAACGGCGGACGCTGAGGAATTGCTGCAAGGACTTCTTCCATTACAATCCTCCAGCGACAGTGATAGATGTTCCCGTAATGTAAGAAGCATCCCTGGTCGCTAAAAACATGACCGCGTGAGCAACTTCCTGAACCTTGCCAAAACGTTTAAGAGGAATCATTTTGAGATATTCTTTGCGCTGTTCCTCGGGAAGGTCCCCGATGAGTTCCGTATCAATAAAACCCGGCGATACGCAGTTGACGGTAATTCCTTTTTTCGCCACTTCTTTGGACAATGATTTGGTCAAAGCCACCTGACCGGCTTTTGATGCCGCGTAATTGGCCTGTCCCTGAAATCCGATATCTCCTCCCAGGGAACTTATATTGATAATACGTCCGAAACGGTTGGCCATAAAACGCGGAATGATTTCCCTGGACATATAGAAAGTGCCTGTCAGATTAACATCCAGAACCTTCTTCCATTGCTCATCACTCATTAAAGCGGCAATCGCATCCTGCCTGATGCCGGAGTTGTTCACCAGCACTTCCAGCGAAGGATATTTATCATCCAGATATTTAAAAAAATCTTTGACCTCCTGTGACGAGGAGACATCATATTTTTGAATATCAAGTCTTTGCGCGTATTGTTCGTTTTTATTTTTAAATTCATCGGCGGCGGCAGCATTGGATGAATAAGTGGCAACTACCGTTGCCCCGGTCTGAAGAAACGCCAAAGAAATTCCCGCTCCGATGCCGCGGGTTCCGCCGGTGACAATGACTCTTTGATTGCTGAAATCAAACATAACTCACCTCAGTTTATTTTTTCCAGATAACTTTCGACTTCATAAGACTGGATGACGCCGTAATTGGCCGCTCCCAGCCATCCAGACATAATAATGCCGACCGAACCTGTATGAAACAGACCTTTGATTTCTTTATCCAATCCCATGGAAATTTCCAGCCCCTCATGCTTGGTCCCGAAAGATGAACCCTTTTCGTGATGAGTGTATTTCTTGATAGTAAGGGGTGTTGCCGCCTCAATATGATCAATTTTTTTACCGATGCCGGGAATAACTTTTTCCAGACTCACCAGCGTTGCTTCGATAAGCTGCTGCTTTCTGGCTTTATATTCTTCCCTGCTTAGATTTACCCAGTCTTCATAACGCGCATTTGTAGAGGCAACTATCGAATATCCGGCATTTTCCAATTGGGGTCGGAGTCTCGGGTAGTAGAGGGAAAATGTCCGGCTTGTAGTATTCATTGAAAGCAGTTCTTCTGTTTTGAATTCTTCTGACTCCGAATAGAATATCAGATCGCCGATATCATCTACGGTCTCTCCTTCCCTGATTCCCATGTAAACCTGACAGGAACTCGTATTGAGCCGGACTTTTTTAACTTTTTCAATAAATTCCGGTCTGAATTTGTCCTCTCCGGCCAGATTGAAAATCGTGCCGATGAGATTGCCGTTGGAAAGAACCGATCTGGAAGCAATGAATTCTCCGCCGACCATTACTCCCTGACAAACATTATCTTTAATCACAATCTCTTCCACTTTTGATTTCAGACAAATATCAACATTGTTATTTAAGAGTTCTTCCTGCATCATTTTGATTACCAGATCGGTGCCGCCCTGAAAAGTATAAACGCCCTTGCTCATAAAATTGGAAAATACGATTCCATAGGTAATCGCCGGGTCTTCCATCGTCGAACCATTGGCGTAAACAATCGGTTCAATCAGAAAACGATGAACATCCTTTCTGCCGGGGAAAAAACTCTCCAGCAATTCTCCGTTGGTCATCTCCTTATTGTCGTAATAATTCATGTTCATGATGAGCTGAAAAAAATTATCAACCTGCTCTTTGGGAACTTTAAAATCATTGATGAGCTTGCTGGTAAAATCTTCCACGGTAAAATCAGTCTCTATCTGATAAAGAGGATTGACAAAGCGTACTCGTTTAAGCTGAATTATTTTCTCTGCTATTGCCTTGCTCCAATACTTGCGGCATGTTTTGACCATGCCTACCGGAAAACCGTGCAATGATACATCAAAGATGTGCTTCCCTTTGCGGTAAAACCAAGTGGCAAATCCTCCCAGCTTGTCATGAGATTCGAGCAAGAGAACCTTGCGTCCGTTTTTTGCGAGTTTGTTGGCGGCGGTTAATCCTCCCAATCCGCCACCGATTATGATGACATCGTATTTTTGCGTGATTTTATCATTTTTATTCAGAAGCATTTTTACCTCTCTGTCAGATCAAGCGCCTGTTCTATGAATATCTCCGGTTCATAACAAAAATAATTTATTTTAAAAGGATACATCTATTTAACCAATCCGGCCTTACCACTTCACCCCCAGCATGATTGAATTAAGGCCTGATCCGATGCCCAGCAATCCAACATTGCTGCCTTCCGGAATCTTCTTTTTCTCATCAAAAATATTCAGCGTTACAGGCAGTGCCGATGCTCCGGTATTTCCCAGATACTGATAAGTTGTAAAGGTTGGACAATTCTCTAATTTCAATGTTTGTTTCAAAAGAGTATCGTGCGCAACGCCGACCTGATGGCCGACAAAGCAATCGACATCTTCATTGGTCCATCCCAGTTCCCGTTTAGTTGCCTCCCAGTTTTTTTCGGCTAGAATAACACCGGATTTCATCAACTCTTCGGAATCGGTCTCCATCATCAGAGATGCCGTGTTGCCGTTGCCGCGGCAAAGGACATTAGCCGAAGAATCGGCAAGAGAGGCTCCTCCCAGAAGCAAATGGCCGCCATTTACATGATCTTTATGCGAAACAGTATAAGCAACAGCGGCAGCGCCGATGGTTAAATTCGCGATATATTTTTTTATGCTCTTTCTGGTGAGATCATTTTCTTTCAACAGATAATCGATTGTTTGAAACAACAAAGGCCCCCCGTTTTCTCCGGAAACAATGAGCGCATGTTTAATTGAACCATTTTCAATCATATTGGCGGCAACAACAATTGAACTCATTACTCCCAGACAGGCATTGGAGAGATCAAAAATCATTGTTTGGGCTCGCAACCCAAGATTATAATGAACAATCGAAGATGTTGAAGGCTCTAAAAAATCGCGACAGACGGAGGCGTGGATTAAAAGATCGATATTCTCCGGTTTGATAATATTTTTTTCAAATAAATTTCTTGCTGCCTGAGTAGACAAATCACTGGGCATTGTTCCCAGAGGCCAGAAACGTCTTTCCCTGATTCCGGTCATCAATTCAATGCGGCCGGCGGGAAGTTTGAGGCGCTGATAAACGGGCGCAAGTCTATCCTCAATTTCCGCGGTAGTCATTATTTGTTCAGGAAGATGGTAGGCAAAAGAAGAAATTACGACGTTTTTAAATTTCATGTTATGTCCCCATTCATTAAACAATGAAGGTTAGCCATCGAAATACCGCTGAGCATCGCTCCGACAATTCCTAAAAATCCCTGATCGGTGCCGCAGATAAAAAGATTTTTAACAGCAGTCCGGCCGTCCCGGGCTTTTTGAGTGCTTCCGTAAACCGCTCCCTTAAAGTGACCGGTGTAACGCGTAATGGTTGCGGGTGTAAAAACATCATGATACAGAAGATTAGCCTGGAACTTCGGAAATAATCTGGCAATCAATGCCAGCGCTTCATCGCATACTTCTTTTTTCTTTAAAAGATACGTTTTTCTATCCAATTCATTCCATTTCTCAAAATTGGCAATAAAAGTAACGCGAATCAATCCTTCATCATAATCATCATAATCAAAATTATTGGGAAAACAAATTACGGCGCTGTTGTAATCACAAAGTGTCTGCGGTTTTTGATAATTATATTTTTCATCATCATTGAAGAAGACAATTGTTTCTTTGATGCCCTCATCACCGGGTTTCTTATCAAAAAATAAAATGGTCTCGGTAAAACTCATTGCGCCGGTGGCAGGGCGTTCCTGTTTCTCAGAAACAATATTTATCGTTTCCGGCAGGCCGATGGAAGACATTACTTTATGGGATTGAATTTGTTCTCCGGAATCCAGCGTTACGCCGGTAACGACTCCGTTTTCAACATCTATTGTTTTTATTCCCGTTCCCAGACGGAGCTCTCCGCCCAGCTGTTCGTATTTTTCGAGAAGTAAATTGATGACAGTGCGAACTCCGTTTCTTGGACGGCTGAAACCTTCCAGATAAATGCTTTTGAACATAATGACAAACTGGGAAAAATCCATGTCGTTTTCCCAGGCGCTGCCGTAAATCAGTAAAGGGCAGAAAATCATCTCCAGCAGGCCTTCATCGGAAATAATCTCTCTGACCTTTTCCTTCGCGCTCTGCGGTTTGTTGTTCAAATTAACATCATCAAAGTTTATGATAAGTTCGAGAAGTTTCGCGAAATTGTCTTTCTGATGAGGAAAAGCTTTTTCTATGCCGGTTATCAGTAATTGCAAATCGTTGGAGAAAGAAAGGTTATGCCCGGGAAACACAATTCGTGAAAAATGCTGTTGTGATAAATTGAGCTTATCATGAGGTATTCTTAATTGTTTGAGCAACTTTGTTAAAGGACGTCCCCTTTCACCCTTATGTGCAAAATTGGTCATGGCATGAAGCCCTACATCCAGCTTTCTGCCCTGGCGTTCATAGTAGGAATTAAGTCCTCCGGGCACTTTATGCTTTTCCAGAATACATACCTTCTGATCAAACATCGCCAGTCTAATCCCTGCCGCCAGACCCGACATGCCCGCGCCTATTATTACCGTATCATAAGTAGTCATTATGAATTTAATGAAAACTTTGGACCCAGATACTCAATACAACTTTTCAATGTTGCCAGATTCGGATAATCTTCAGAGGGTACTTCAATTTTATATCTTTTCTTTAACTCCATCACAATATCCAGAAAATCCATGGAATCCA
>Ga0153915_10000118_pt1 | contig 68803 bp, 62 predicted proteins | sample Opewatmetagenome_2_FD_107003 | JGI IMG/M metagenome (GOLD analysis project Ga0153915, IMG submission 107003) | Freshwater wetland microbial communities from Ohio, USA - Open water 3 Core 3 Depth 3 metaG | ecosystem: Environmental > Aquatic > Freshwater > Wetlands | place: USA: Ohio, Lake Erie...
TACACTAACCAGATTGGAATGCAAGCAAAAACTCGCCTTTTGGGTGAAATTGCTGTAACGCCAAAGGCCTGTTACTGCGGCTGTTTCCGCGAATTCGGGATCCTTAGAGCGGAGTTATGGCCGCGGCGGGAGGCGGAAGGCGCCCTACAGCCTGACGTGGATGCCCCTGCGGTCCAGGAGGACCGCCGCGCTCAGGCAGAACGCCTCAAGAAGCGCGGCAACCGCCAGGACGGCGGGCGCCCCGGTGCTTTCGGCAAGGAGGACGTTCAGGACCTTGGTGAGCACCGCGGCGATCATGAAGATCAGGAGCGGATTCCGTCCCAACGTCGAGAAGACCGGAACGCGTTTCCACCCGAGGATCCGTTCCACGGCCCAGAACAGGAAAAGGCAGGAGGCGGCCGAGCCCAGCCCGAGCAGAAGATACGTGACCGAGCCCATGGCCCGATCCGGCGGTATCGGGTACCAAAGGCCGAATCCCGCGCAGAGCGCGAACACGCCGGTGATTCCCGCCGCGGCGGCGGTCCTGCCGCCCCGGATCCACTCGGCCAGCCCGGAGCCGAAAAGGAACAAGGTGGCCATCGCGAGGCTCTGCGCGCACGAGGGCAGGAAGAGCAGGGCCGGCTCCCTGGAGAACAGGGCGCCGGAAAGGAAGAACGCAAGCGCGAACTGATACAGCGCCATGAGCGCCAGGGAGGCCGCGATGCGGAGCATCGGAGGCTTGAGGAACAGGAAGGGGAAGGAGAAGAGTCCGGCCACGGCGAGGGTCTGAAAGATGTTCCATTCGGGGTCCCCGGAAACCGCGTACAGGATGACGGTCCCGATGGTTCCGAACAGGAACAGGACGCCGTAGCGCCGCAGCGCGTGGAGCGCGACCCCGCGCGGGCCGCCCGCTTCCCTGCGCCGCCTGAAAGACAGCGCGCCGGATATCCCCATGAAGAAGACGAACGCTGGGGCGATGGCGTCCACGTAGGTGAACCCCTGTCCGGGAGCGTGCTTCGTCCAGGCCGGGATCGCATCGTACTGCGCGACGAAATTGACGAAGATCATCGAAAGGATCGCGCAGCCGCGCGCGGCGTCGAGATGGTCGATCCTCTCCCTGGTCCCGGGTTCCCCGCCCATGGCTCCTTCCAGAATGGCCTCCCGCGCGGTCCGCCGCCAGACCTACGTCCCCGTCGTTTCGATCCCCAGCCCGGCGAGTTCCCGCTCCACCTTGGCGATCCTGTCCTCGGCATCCGGAGCCCAGTTCGAATGCCCGCCTTTCAACAGACGGACCTTCCATCCGGCCGCCTGGCCTCCCAGGCAGGTGGCCCGCACGCAACCATGGCTCACGAGCCCGCAGACCAGGATCTCCCGGATCCCCTTCTCCTCGAGGATGCTTCCCAATTCCGTTCCCTGAAACGCGTTCCCGTGCTCCTTGCGGACCACGGGATCGCCCGCCCGCCGGTCCAGTCCCGGATCGATCTCCCAGCCGTCGGTACCCCGCTTCACGGCGCCGCCGCAATGCTGGACGAAGACCACGAGATCCCGCGACTTGCGGAACGCGGCGGTCGCCTCTCCAATGGCGGCGAGCATCCCTTCCCCGTCGTGGAGTTTGCGGGCCAGCAGCCCCTTCTGGACATCGACGATGAGAAGCGCCCTTTTCATCTTCCGGCCTCCCGTGTCTCGAGGAGTATAGCTCAACTCCGCGTTTTCGGCGCCTGCTCCCCGGAGAAGAAGGCGGCGCGGGAATTCAGCTCACGGGGCGCCGAATCCGGGCGAGGAAGGCGGTGATGCGCTTCCACATTTCCCGCTCCGAGGGCGCATCATGGTCGGCGAGGGATGCGAAACTGAAGAGGTGGCCCGCGCAGGGGTATTCGAAGCTTTCCCATGCCGCGCCGGAAGCCCGGACCGACCGCTCCAGGGCCGAGATCGAATCGGTCCTTCTCCACGGGTCCTTGGAGGCGAAATGCAGCTGGAGCGGAACCGCGGCCGGCCACGACTCCACGCCGAGCTCGGGGAGGGACGCCGCGCCGGAAACGGCGATGCAGCCCAGCGTCCCCGGCTTCTTCGCCGCGAACCGCAGCGCCGTCACGGAACCCACGGAATAGCCCATGTATACGGCATCCGCCGGGAAACCGGTCACGGCCGCGGCGGCGCGCATCATGAACTCCCGGATCCCGATCCGCTCGAGGTGCTTCTGCGCCGAGGCGCCGTCCTCGAAGGTGAGGCCTTCCAGCAGGTCCGGGGCGAGCACGTTGTGCCCCTCCCGGCGCAGACGTTCGGCGGCGTCCTGTACGTCGACCGTCAATCCGATGCTCGGGTGAAACAACACGATGTTGGCCATGATGCGATCCTCCCCATTCGGCTATTCCCGTTCGTTCGCGGAAACGGCATTGTCCCGGACGCGTGCAAGCAGGGCCCGCAGGGTTTCCCGTTCCGCCGCGGAGAAGCCCGCGAGAAGGCGGGAGTCCCATTCCGTTTCCAGTCCGGAAAGAAAAGGTTCCAGGGCGCGGCCCTTCCCGGTCAGGGTGATCCTGCGGACGCGCGCATCCGCGGGATCCTCCCTTCGTTCGATGAGCCTCATCCCGAGGAGCTTCACCGCCGCCTTCGTAACCGCCGCCTTGTCGATGGAAAGAGCTCCGGTGATCTCCTCCTGGCTCAGGTTCTCCTTGCGGAACAGGAGCGACAGGAAAGGCACCTGCCCGATGCCGATCCCATGGGTCATGCAGCGCGCGTTCCAGAAACGCTGGCTGCACTTGTTGATGCGCCAGCAGCAGCGCGAAACGGATTCCATGTCCGGCTCCTTCGTTTACAGACAATGCTCCAATTTAGTTGACTTGTCAACCATTATGACGAAGAACCCGCGCGGGAGTCGGGAACCCTCTCAGCCGCGCTTTCCTACCAGGGGGCTCCAGATCCCGTCCGCGTCCGGCCCGAGCAGCTCGGGGTACGCGCGGGCAGGATCGTGTCGCCGACATGCGCAAGGATCTGTCCGCCGTCCTTCACGTCCCTGGAGGACACGGTATGGATGTGAATGTCCGGCGTCGCGACGCCGCTCATCGGGGCCGCATCCTCCCCAGGAGTCCTCCGGGAAACGAGCAGACGTAGCCTGAGGGGTGCGGAGGCTCCGAAGGCGGAAAGTCCGTGGTCACGATCTGCGCCCCGGAGGCGAGGGCCTCATCGAAGCGGCGGGGATCCGCCTTGAGCTCCGCGTCGGCCCTGGTGCGGACCATGTAGTGCCGCGCCACAAGATCCCGGATGGACGGTCCATGGGTCACGGGATCATTGCGCAGGAGCACCGCGGCGTCCGGGCTGCCCGGAGAAGCGCACGTAAACATCACCCTTCCGGAGAGCACGGGATTTCCCTCGAGGAAAAGCCCGCGGAGCCTTGCGTTCTCATGGAGGATGAAGAGGAACCTGCCCCGACACTCCCGTATCGTGGGCCAGCCCCGTTCCAGCACGGCGGCCTCCAGGGTGGGGGCTCCCCCCCGCACGTCGTCCGGCCTCAGGAGCTGGCTGTCCGCGAAGGCGGAACGGATCGTCCCGTCCAGGAGGTCCAGGCCGCGGCGGTCGAACCGTTTCATGCCGGGAATCCGGGAAAGCGCGTCGTCCTTGAGCTCGAGGAGTACCAGGACCGGCACGTGGCCCGGAGTGCGCTCGGACCAGAGCCGCAGCTCCTCGAGGGCCAGATCGAAGTCGGGACAGTTGGAGCGGTCATCCACGAAGGGCACGTGGGAGACGATGAAGCGGTCCCCTTTGCGGCGGACATCGAGCTCGATGCTGCGGATGCCAGCGTCCAGCTGGTCGGTCAGGTACTGGTGCGCGTAACGGAGCTTGGCGGGCTCCCCGGGAACCGCCAGGCCGATCAGGAAGAGCCTAAGCGGGTCGGGAAGCCGGTGGGAGCTGTTGTGCGTGGCGATAAGCTGGACCTCGTCCAGACGCGCCCCATCGTCCAGGACCACGGTTTCCGCTCCGGGGACGACCTTCCCCCGCGCCGCGGCCAGCATCGCCGCCTTCACGCGCGCGGCCTGGCGCCACTCGTCCGTGCCGCGGCTGGCGGCGAAGAAGAGGATCATACAGGCAACGGCCACGACCAGGATGCCGGCGAATCCGGCCAGGAAGAGAAGCAGCTTGGGAATCAACAGTCCACCTCCGCCTCCATGATGCCCGGATTTCCGGAAGGGGCGCAAGGTGGGTGGAGTCGGGCATTGTATTTTCATGCCGAGTTACATGGACCTGAACCCGGGGGAATGGCATGACGATCGTTTTCGACATGGACAACATCCTCATCGACGAGTTCGGTTCTACCATGATGCCGGAATCCATATCATCCTGTCTTCTTGGAATCAGCCAACGTTCCATACTAAAAACGATTCACTTGACAAAATATTGTATACCGTATACAATTTGCACTATCAAAGCAACGTCAGGAAAGGAGCTGGCATGAAAAAGATCATTCTCATCCTGGTGACGATGGTTCTTTCTACGGGAGTCCTGCTGTCGGAAGGCTCCAAGGAGGCCGTGAAAAAAAGCCAGCAGTCTGGCCCTATAGCGATCTGGACATTCATCAACAAGGATGAAGCGGCCATCATCAAGGACGAGATCATCCCGGAAAGCAAGACGGGAGTCGCGGTGGATTTCGTTCTGATCCCCTCGGGCGAATACGAACAGAAGCTTCGGATCGCCCTGAACAGCGGCACCGCGCCGGATATCTTCTACGTGGACGGCGTCTACACGGCCAATTATGCCTACAATGGCGCCCTGATGTCCCTCGACAAGTACTGGGACAGGGCCGACTTCGAGGATTATGTACAATCCTCGCAGGACAAATGCCAGCTGAAGGGCTCCATCTACGCGGCCTCGCTCTACGAGACGAGTTGCGTTCTCTTCTATAACAAGGACCATTTCTCCAAGGCGGGCCTCACGAGCGCGGTCACGGCCGTGAAGGATGCATGGACCTACGACCAGCTCGTTGACGCGGCCAAGAAACTAACAATCACGGATCCCAAGGGTTCGACCGTCCAGTTCGGACTCCTTCCCGGCATGTCCTCCCCCGACGTGGGCAATGAAGGCGCCACATTCACCGATCTGCTCTGGCTCTGGAACCACGGCGGGGAGGTGACCGATCCCCAGATGAAAACGGCCATCGGCTACTTCGACGGAGAAAAGAGCAAGACGGCGCTTCGCAGCTATGCCGAACTGTTCCAGACGCTGAAAGTGTCCCCGCTGGAGAGCGTGACCCAGGGATTCCAGACGGGCAAGATCTCCATGATGATCCACAACATCAGCAACTCCTCGGGCTTCACGAGGAACTACCCTGGCCTGAACTACGGGGTGATGCCCGTACCCGTCGGGGAACGCGCTTATTCGACTTCCGGCGGCTGGAACATCGCCATCAGCGCCCAGTGCAAGAACCCGGACCGCGCCTGGAAGGTCCTCTCCGCCCTCACGGGCAAGGAGGGACATGCGAGTTTCTGCGATCGGCTCAACTACATGCCGTCCCGAAAGAGCACTCTCGCCTCCGTCAAAAAATTCCAGGAGTACCCTCTGTCCGTCGGGATCGAGCTGTTGAAATCCAACCCGCGCGCGCGGCCCATCACGCCCGCCTACGCCGAGATCTCCCCCCTGATCGCCGAGGCCTTCAATGCGGCCGCCTTCGGGGAGAACGTCGACAAGGTGGCCGCGGAGGCGGCCAAGAAGATCGACAAGATCCTGAAGAAATACGGCAACTGAAACATACGGTCCGGCGGCCCCGAACGGGGCCGCCGGACGGACGGGCCTCGGGGGGAACATGGGGAACAGAACCAAGGTCGTTGACTGCCGTGATGCCGCGTTGTTCATCGGCCCGGCCTTCCTGATCATCGCCATCTTCGTCCTTTTTCCCGCCTGCAACCTGTTCCTGTTGAGCGTCCGGGAATACCGCTACGTCGGGGGCGTCTACACGCACCGGAACGTCGGATGGGCCAACTACGAATGGGCCTTCGCGGATCCGCTGTTCGCCAAGAGCCTGCTCACCTCCTTCATCTTCCCGCTCACCGTCACGCCCATCCAGACCGCCCTCGCCCTGTTTGTCGCCGTCCTGCTGAGCCGCACGCGGCGGATGGTCTCCTTCTTCCGCACACTCTATTTCATCCCCGTGGTGATGTCGTTCGTCGTCGTCGCCATGTTCTGGAAGATCATGCTCAACACGAACTTCGGAGTCGTGAACGGCATCCTGAGCCTGCTCGGTATGCCCCGAATTCCCTTCCTGACCAACCCGGGATGGGCCAGGGTTTCCGTCATGGCGGTCTCCATCTGGAAATCGTGGGGCTGGTACATGGTCCTGTTCATGACGGCGCTGCACGCGGTGCCCGTCTCCCTCTACGAGTCGGCGGGCATCGACGGGGCGAACGCCCTGCAGCAGTTCTTCCACATCTCGATGCCCATGATCCGCCGCACCTTCCTGTTCGTGATCATCATCTCCACCATGAACACCATCAAGCTGTTCACGCCGATCATGGTCATGACGGACGGCGGCCCGGCGGACGGGACGCGGGTCATCGTGCACTACATCTGGAGCACGGCCTTCCGCATGGGCAACATCGGCCTGGCCTCCTCCATGGCCATGGTGCTGTTCCTGATCATGCTGGTCATCTCCCTCGTGCAGTACCTGACACTCGACAGAGATCGGTGAGGAGCGTCCATGACAAGGCAGTTCGGTTCCCGTACATGGTGCCTCCTTAAATATGCCATCTACTCCCTCCTCGCCCTGGGGGTCCTGCTGCCCCTGCTGTACGTAGTCCTGAACTCCGTCACGCCACTCGAGGACATCGGGAAATACGTCTTCTTCCCCCGGCGGCTTTCCCTCAGAAACTTCCAGGTGGTCCTCTTCCAGACCCCCTTCTTCCGCTACATGAAGAACACCGTGTTCCTCGCGGTCGTGATCACCGCGGGCAATGCGCTCCTCTGTTCGATGGCCGCCTACGGATTCGCGCGGATCCGCTTCCCGGGCAGGCAGGTCTTCTTCATGATCATCGTCGCCACGCTCGTCATCCCGGGGGAGGTCCTGATCATACCCCAGTACGTCCTGGTAAGCGCCCTCTCGTGGGTCGACAGTTACCTGGCCATCATCATGCCCGCCCTGGCCAGCGCGTTCAACATCTTCTTCCTCAGACAGTATTTCCTCGGCCTGCCGGCGGAACTGGACGAATCGGCCAGAATCGACGGTTGCGGCCGCCACCGTATCTACTGGAGCATCCTGCTGCCCCTGGTAAAAACGCCCCTGATCACTGTGAGCCTCCTCACCTTCTTCGGCGTGTGGGACAGCTTCCTGTGGCCCCTCACGGTGATCAACAGCCCGGAGAAGCACGTCCTTCAGGTAGCCATCAGCCTGCTCAACACCGAAACGTTCACCGACATAGGGGCACAGTTCAGCAATGTCGTGTTGAGCTCGCTTCCGATCGTGGTCCTGTTCCTTTGCATGCAGAAGTACTACGTCGCCGGGATCACATCCGGGGCCGTGAAAGAATAGGCCCCGGGGAAATGGGGAGGACGATGGAAGTCCCGCTCTGGACACTGCGCACGTCGCGCTCGAGGCAATTGACCACGTTCCGCCCCGCGAGCGGGGAAAAGACGGTACACATCCCTTCCAGGTCACGCAAGCTGATAGGGGAGGCGGAAGGTCCCGGCATGGTCACCAGGATGTGGTTCACGTTCCCCGGCTGGTTCTGGCAGCATTGGGAGCCGTCTCGTCCCATTGATCCGACGATCCTGCGCAAGTTGATCCTCCGCATCTACTGGGACGATAGTCGACTCCCGTCCGTCCAGTCGCCCTTCGGCGACTTCTTCGGCGTGGGACACTGCGAGTACAAGCACTGGACATCCCGTTTCCTTGGCATGTCCTCCGGAGGCTTCTACTGCTACTTTCCCATGCCCTTCCGTTCCATGCGCGTCGAGGTGGAGAATATGCACGAAAGCATGGACGTGCAACTGTTCGCCAACGTCACGTGGAACAGCGAGGACCGGGAGTATCCCGAGGCCGGGAGGTTCCATTGCGCCTACCTCCAGCAGGAGAACACGGGGCACGATCCGATCCGGATCCTGGACGCGCAAGGGCGAGGCCATTTCGTGGGCTGTTGTCTCTCGATCCAGGGCCGCGATCCGGGGTACCTGGCATACCTTGAGGCGCCGGAGCATGTCTTCCTCGATTGCTCAGAAGAGGGGGAGCCGACGATTGTCGGTACGGGCATGGAGGACTACTTCAACGGCGGTTGGTATTTCCGGGACGGCGAGTTTCAAGCCCCACTCCACGGGGTTCCGATCAAGGATGCGCTGCGATCCATGGTGACCATGTACCGTTTCCATGATCAGGATGCGTTCGTCTTCAACCGGAGCATCAGCTTCCAGTTCCGCAATCCCTGGAACCCGGATAGGCTGAAGCCGTTCCGCTCCTCCTCGACGGCTTATTGGTACCAGGACAAGGCGACGGGTGTCCCCATGCCCATTCCGCCAGCCGCGGAACTCATGCGTCTCTACAGGATCCGGGACGCGGACCACCAATCCATTCCTTAACGTCCAGAATCCTGATATTGAATACAGTATACACTGTGTAGTATCCTGGAGCCATCTATGATCGAGTTGCAGGACGGTCAGGGAATCGTGTTGTCGCGGGAAAGCCTCGGGGATCAGGTGTTCGTGCATGTGAAGCGCTTGATTCTTTCGGGCCAGCTCCAAGGAGGGCAGCGGATTCCGGAAGAGGCGATCGCCAAGGCATTCGGTGTATCCCGAACACCGATCCGCGAGGCTTTGCGGAAGCTGGAAAAAAACGGGCTGGTGAAGGTCGTCCCGCGACGGCACGCCGAGGTGGTCATGCTCAGCCAGCAGGACCGGGAATCGATCCGGGCGGTGAGGAGCTGCCTGGAGGCGCTGTCGATCCGCACCCTCGCTCCGATCGCTTCGGACGCTGACATCAAGGCGCTCGCCGATCTGGCCAATGCGTGCGTGCGCTTCCTCGACCAGAATGACCTGGCCACGGTATTCGAGACGGACAACCAGTTGCATCTCGAGATCGCGAAGCGCGGCGGCAACACGCACCTCCATGACATCCTCGAGATCATGGCGAACAGAATCCACCTGATCCGCGTCCTCGAATGCACGGATCTGGCTAAAATTCGCCAGGACGTCACCATGCATTTCTCTATCATCAATGCCTTGGCCGCTCATGATCCGGACCTCGCGGAAAAGCAGATGAACAAGCATACGCGCAGGTTCAATAGCTGAAAAGGTTCGCGATCTCCGCCCTCCCCTGAAACAGATTCTCCATGGGCCGTAAATCAATGTGGAATTCGGCTGGTGTCCTGATGTCCAAAAAAGCCGAAATTTGGTGTTTGACATGGTATACTGTATACAATATACTTATGAAGAAATGGAGAAACAGAGGGAGCTATGGAAGAAACCCTGTACTTGAAGCCACGACTCAAGGGTGATTTCTGGATGATCGGGGACAACCCCGACCTTGGCGAACTGGACGGACGCAAGAAAGGCTCGCGAGTACGCAGGCAGGAGTGCGTGGACCACCATATCTACAGGGCCGACGACGGCCTTTGGCACCTCTGGGGATGTATCCGAGGAACGGCCGTAGGCCGGATCCTGTACCACTGGCGAGCGCCGTCGCTCACCGTAGAGCACTGGGAGAAACGGGGGGAGATCATCCGCGCGGACCATCGCGCCGGGGAGAGCGTGGCTGACTGGAACGACGAGGAATGGATCCAGTCGCCTTTCGTCGTCCGCGATGGGGGACGGTACTGCATGTTCTACGGAGGTCACACCGCGGAACCAGCGCCTCGCAAGGATTGGCCGACGGGCATGGAGCACCGTAAATGCAACAGCCAGATCTCCCTCATGACCTCGCCCGATGGCCTCAATTGGACGCGCCGCCGGGACTCGGAGGGCCGCAGCAGACTGTTCGTCGGGCCGGGCGAGACCCGGGATCCATGCGTCCTTCGGATCGCCGGGGTATGGCACCTCTATTATGCCGGCTACGAATCCATGTCGTCCGGGGAATGCCCCGGAGTCTACCTTCGCACCTCGAAGGACCTGGAGAACTGGTCAAGTCCGCGCTTGGTCCACTGCGACCGCAGCGGGCGCTTCGGCAGCTCCCTCTGGGACACCGAGTGCCCGCACATCGTGTACCGCGGGGGATTCTACTACCTGTTCCGGACGGAGAATTATGCGGAACGGAGGACTCACGTTTTCCGAAGCGCGGATCCGGCCGATTTCGGCGTCGGCGACGCTTCGGCGCACTACGTGGGCCCGCTCGAGGTGGGAGCCCCCGAGGTGATCGTGGACGAGGACGGGACGGAATACATCACGTCGAACCATGATTTGACGGGTGGGACGCGAATCTGCCGCCTCGTCTGGGAATCCGTGCGAGGGGCCTCATGAAGCTGAGCTGCCTCCCCGTCTCCTTCTTTCCCGACATCGCCGCGGATCGAATGACCATCCGCGCTTGGGCCGCCATGGCGCGCTCCCTCGGGCTGGACGCATTCGACCTTGGCATCACGCTGATCCGCAACCACACTCCGACCTATCTCGCCTCCCTCCGCCGTGACATGGAGGCGGAGGGCATCGGAATCGCAATGATCACCGACTACCCCGACTTCACCCACCCGGAAAGCCGGCAGAGGGAAAGGGAGCTTGCCTACCTTGTCCGTGACATCGCCCTGGCCGGGCAGCTGGGCGCACGCTTCCTCCGCGTGACCGCCGGACAGAACCATCCCGGCGTGCCGGTCGACCGTCAGGTCGCCACCGCCGTGGAATTCCTACGGAAGGCATCGCATCTAGCGGAAGAGCACGGGATCACGCTGGTGCTGGAGAACCACTCCAAGCCCGGGGCGTGGGACCACTACGACCTCACCTACGATCCGGCGGCGTTCCTGGCCGTCGCGGACGGGGTGGCCTCCACGTCGATCGGCCTGAACTTCGATACGGCCAATGCCGTTTCCTGCGGCGCGGACCTTCCCGACCTGCTGAGGCGCGTGGTCGACCGCGTGGTCACTGTGCACGCGTCCGACACGGCTTCGGCCGGAATCTTTCAACCCGTCGTCGTCGGCTCCGGCGCAGTGCCTTTCGTCGACGCGTTTCGCATCCTGCGGGAGCGGGGTTTCGACGGATGGGTCTGCATCGAGGAATGGAGCAGGACCGGACCCGAAGGGGTGAAACGCGCCGTGGCCAACATGCGCGCGGCCTGGACGGCTGCCGTACCGGAAGGGGCACTGGAGTGACCAACGGTGCCCGAGGAAAGTCAGGACTATCTGTCGTCATCGCGGACAGCGGAGCTCCGCCATCAGCCTTCGTCGTCTGGCGGGGATTCGCCCCGTCCGTGAGGAAGGCTGCGGCCTTGGGGTACGACGGGGTGGAGGTCGCGGTGGGATGCGCGTCGGACCTGCGGGACGCCGGTCTGCGCGAAGCCCTGCTGGACACGGGCCTCTCCATAAGCAGCGTAAGCACTGGCCAGCTTTCTGCGGTCCGCGGTCTTTCCCTCAGCCATCCCGACGTCGGGGAGCGCCGTCGCGCCGTGGACGCTGTCGCGAAAATCATAGAGGGGGCAGCGGGACTCTCCGATTTCGTGAACATCGGCCGGGTCCGGGGCTGCGCGGGCTCAAGCACGCTCCGGGACACGGAGGAACGTTTCCTCGAATCGGCCCACGACCTGTGTGACCGGGCCGACGCATGCGGTGTACGCCTCCTTCTGGAACCGGTGAACCGATACGAGATCGACTTCATCAATACCTTGCCGGAAGGCGCCGCCCTCGTGGAACGAATCGGGCGCCGGTCCATGGCACTGATGCCGGACCTTTTCCACATGAACATCGAGGATGCGGACATCGAAACAGAGATAGAAAGGTGCCGTAACCTGATTGGATACGTCCATCTGGCCGACTCGAACCGCAAGGCCCCCGGTATGGGACACCTCGACTTCGTCGCCGTAAAACGGGCGCTGGACAGCGCGGGTTTTCGGGGATGGACCGCCGTGGAGATCCTTCCATTCCCGGACCCGGATTCTGCGGCCCGAACTGCCATCGCCCGCCTCCGGGCGTGCGGCTACCCCCCTCTCTCCTCCGGAACCTGAGGCGGCTACCGCAGTCCCAGGGCTCTAGAAAATCGACGATCCCCGTGTTCCAAGAGGATCCGTATCGCGGGAAGGTTGTCCGCCCAGACCGCGCCATGCAACGGCGTGGAGCCATTGGCGGGACCGACCGCGTTCCATTCCCATCCGGAGGAGATCGGGAACTTCAGGATCTCCATGTCTTTCTGGAACATGGCGCCGTGCAGCGTCGTCGCGCCGAAGGAGTCCCTGGCGTCCGGATTCCCGTCATATCGTGGCCCATTGCATGCTCCCCGGCCGGGGAACCGCAAGACTTCAGGAGAGCGTAGACATGACACCCTTTAGGAAGATGGAAACCTTGGATGCGGTTCCATCTCAGGCATCCTTTCACGGTGCGCATCGACGTACTGTCATCGCTGTCCGCTGCTGTCCAGACAGTTGAGAAGGATTGCCCCTGCCTTTCGGTTTCATGCGGAGTTCTTGAGCGACGGCGTGGACACCACCAAGCTTTCCGATCAAGGCCGTTTAAAACTCCGCCTCCATGATGCCCGAATTTCCGGAAGGGGCGCAAGGTGGGTGGAGTCGGGCATTGAACTCCGGTCCCGCATTCCCCTATCCTGGACGGAGGGGCGCCGTATGACGATCGTTTTCGACATGGACAACACCCTCATCGACGAGTTCGGTTCCGCGGTGAGGCCCGGCATGACGGACCTCCTTGAGGCCCTGCGCGGGGAGGGACACGTCCTCGTGCTCTGGACCAACTCGCGCCGACAGAGGGCGATGGACATCCTCCGCGACCTGGACCTGCGCCGTCATTTCTCCAAGTGCATCTGCCGGGAGGACTACGATCCGGAGGAAAGGGACATCCCCAAGGACATCCGCAAAATCGGGGGAGACATCCTGATCGACGACGATCCGGCCCTGGTCGCCCACGTGGAATCCACGGGAAGGCGGGGAATCCTGATCACCCCCTACCGGAAGGGCAGGACCATGGACCGCGGGGAGCTCACCTCGATCCACGGGCAGATCAACCGAAGGAAGAAGCCGTTCTTCGGACTGTTTCCCTGAACCGGCCGCAGGCCGGGGATTGACAGCTACGATGGGCGACGGCTAGGATTTACGCATGTACAAGAAAAACGTCCTCATGCTTCTTTCCCTCGTTGCACTCTCCTCCCTTCATGCCGCCGACATCGACGGCAGGATCGAACAGGGCGAGTATCCTTCCTCCCAGATCCTCAAGAAAGACGTATTCACGCTGCATTGGAGGGTCGACGGCGACAGGATCCACATGGCCATCGAGGCGACGAGCCGCGGATGGGTCGCGGTCGGATTCGATCCCGAGGCGGTGATGTCGAAATCCGACATGATCTTCGGTTTCGTGGGTACCGACGGCCGGACCACGGCGATGGACGCGTGGAGCACGGGGATGTTCGGCCCCCACCCCGCGGACACCGACCAGGGCGGCTCGAACGACATCCTGGCCTATGCGGGCGCGCGCACGGGCGACAAGGTCGTCTTCGAGTTCACGCGGCTGCTCGACACGAAGGACAGATCGGACAAGATCATCGCCATGGACAAGGCGATGAAGGTGATCTGGGCCACGGGTCCGGACGGCACGTCCACCTCGAGGCACGACAAGGTCGGATCCGCCAAGGTCGCGTTCGGCGGGACGAAATGATCCTCCTGCCCTTCCATATCGCGTTCATGTCCGCCGCGTTCCTGTCCATGCTCGGAGGCATCTTCGCCGCACGCTTCCGGAAGTCCAGGAAGTGGTGGTTCAAGGCGCACCGGGCGTTCCAGATCGCCGCCGTCGCCTGCCTCGTGGCGGGGCTGGTCTTTGCCCTCGCCATGGTCCGGCTTTCGGGTGGATCGGAATCGGGAATTCCGCACAGGCTCCTCGGCGCCGTCTCGATCGCGTCCGCGGGCGTCATCGCCGTGCTCGGATTCACGATTTTCAAGCTGAAGGACAAGGACTCCATCGCGGCGCGAAAGAGACTGCACCGCTATCTGGGACGGGGCGAAGCCCTCCTCATGGCGGGGACCATGCTCGTCGCGCTTTTCCTGATCGGGGTACTCTGAACGGAGGCGGGAGCCTACCGCGCCAACGCGGCTTCTTTCTCCGCCGCCGTCACGGGTAGTACCCTCCGATGACGTCTACGAATGCGGCGCCCAGCTGGATCCAGTCCGTGTGGAGGATCTCGCGATGCAGCCCGACCGACCAGGACGCATTGAGTTCATACGTCATCGAGTCGATCCCGTAGATCCTGCACAGACCCGAAGCGAAGGTATCCTCTCCGGGAAGGCTTTCCTTGACTCCTTCGGCGAACCACGTGTGTTTACGCAGCAGGTCCGTGAAGCTCTTCGCGCGTTTCCCGTATCCGGCCGGGGCATCCGAGCCCGATGAAAGATGGATCATGCCGTCGTCGTCGTTGTGGATGCAGATCGCCAGGTCGGGCAGGTCCTTCGCCGCATTACGATGGTTCAGCCAGGTCTGTAGTGCGTGGTTTTCGGGACACAGGACGGGATCGAAACTGTCCGTGCTCCTCCAGCCTCTGTTCAGGTCACATCCCCTGATGTTGTACCTCGTCATCCCCCGCGCCACGCCGTCCTTGCAGGCCATGGGCAGGACGCAGAAACACACCTTTTCCAACAGCCCGCCGCATGGGACGTCATTCTTCATCAGGCGGTCGAACAGACCTTCGATCAGCCAGTTGCCGCCCGTTTCCCAGGGATGGGCACGGGCCCTCAGCAACACTTTGTGCCGGGCCCGGGGATTGCCGAACTCTATCATCTCGAGAGGACGGCCTTCGACGCTCGCTCCGATCGGGTAGACCCTGACCCGCGGAAAACCGTCCATTTTCTTGAGTAGACGGTTCAGGTCGGATTCCGTGTAGGGAACGACGTTGCAGACCTGGGTTTCAACCCCCTGGATGTCGAGAAGAAGCTCCTTGCGGACGCCAGGATCCCCGCTTTCCCGCATCCTGACGGGCGTCCAGTCGCGGTTTCCATGGCGGACACAGGATGTCAGGCGATCGTAGCGCAGGGGGGGATTGGGACTGCCGTTCCACGTGTTATCCGTCGAACGAAAACGAAGAAGGACGGAGGAACCGATCATTTCCGGTTCCGCGAGAATCCTGAAGTTCCAGTGGGTCGTCTGGCAATTCCTCGTGAGCCGCTCGTGATCGGGAATGAGGGTCAGCTCGTAGACCCCGGGGGAGGACTCTTCACAGATCAATGGAGAGGCATTCTCGTAATACGTATCGAAAAAAATCTTTTGCATTTGGTCCTCTTTCCCTTCGTCGGACGCCAGCCCCCCCTGGCTACCCCGCGACGGCGATGATTTCAGGAGACCGCTTCGATGGCCCGCTTGAGGACCCCGGCGTCCACGGGACCCGGATTGCACTTGATGTGGCCGGTGGCGCCCTGGATCACGGCTACGGCACCGTCGAGATCGAAGGCTCCGTCCTTGAGGTAGGGCCTGATGGAACGCGGAGCGCCCACCGCGGCGATCAGGTCCTTCACCATGGGGATCAGGCTTCGCGACTCATGCGGACCGCGCTCCTTGAGGGAAGCCCCGAGAACCCGCGCGAGATCGCCGTAATGCTGCGGGCGGTATTCCATGTTGTACTCCATGGAATACGGCAGGAAGATGGAGCAGGCATCCCCATGGGGGATCTTGAGCAGGCCTCCCAGGGGCTGGGCGATGATGTGGGCCAGGCCGATGCCGGCCTGGAGCGCGCACCCGGCGAAAAAGCTCGCATACAGCATGTCCGTCCGTGCCCCGATGTCGTGCCCGTCGCGGAACGCCGCGACCAGGCTCCTTCCGATCAGTTCCACCGCCTTCAGGCTGTTCATCTGCGAATAGGGGGTCGCATTGAGGGAGACGTAGGACTCGATGGCGTGACTGAGCGCGTCGATGCCCGTCGACGCAGTCACCCTGGGAGGCAGGTCCACCGTGGCCTCCGGATCCAGGATCACGGCGTCGGCGATCATGGAGGGACTGTAGAAGCTCTTCTTGAGGCGCGTTTTTCCGTTATAGACGACGCTCACCTTGGTGGCTTCGGATCCCGTGCCGGCCGTGGTGGGCACGGCGATGAGCGGCAATGCGGGCCTTCCGGCCTGCCTTCCCTGCATCTGGTATTCCTCTGCGGTCCCCCCATTGGTGGCGATCATGGCGACCGCCTTCGCGGCGTCCAGCACGCTGCCGCCGCCCAGGGCCAGCACGCAATCGCATTCCTCCTTCCGGAGGACGGCCACGGTCCGGTCGATGGACTCCAGATCCGGCTCCCCGACCACGGGATCCATCGCATGCACGCCGACCCCGCAAGCCGTGAGGTCGGACTGGATCCGCCGCGATACGGCGGAATCGGGATTGAAGGTGAGAAGGAGGACCTTGCGGACATGGTAGGATCCGACGATGTCCCTGAGCTGCCCCAGCGCTCCCGCACCGAACCAAACCCTTCGATTCTGAACTACCTCGAACACACCGATCCCGTCCTTCCCGTTAGGATTCCGCTTCCCGCAAAGGGGGGGCGGCCCTGACGGTCCCGCCCCCCTTCCCTGTCATCGTTCCGTATCATGCGCCGATCTTGATGGCGGCCTTGTCGTAGGCGGCCTGCAGGATCTGCAGGTACTTGTCCAGCCCGATGCGCTTGAGATCCTTCACGTAAGCGTCCCAATCCTTGTCCAGGTCCTTCGCCCCGGTGACGAAGGCCGCGCGGGCCTCCTCGTAGTACTTCTTCAGCTCGGTCTCCAGGGTCGCGAACTCGTCCGCGCTCTCCGCCGCGATGGTGACGGGCGGGAACACCTCCTTGGCATACTGGATGTACTTCTCCCTGGTCTCCTGCGCGAGCAGGAACTGGGAGGCGACGCCCTCCATGATGCCCGTCTTGGGATCCACGGCCGAATCGTCGAGGAACATCCCGCGGGTCTCATAGAACATCCCGTCGTTGTCCAGATGCTTGTTCTGCGGATCTCCCGTGTACGGGTTGATGCGGACCCACTTGGCGGGCCTCTTGTCCATCGTCAGCTCCCCGGGCCTGGCATCGCGCCAGTCGACGTCCTTCTCCCCCATGCGCAGGCGCATGGTGGCGTCGTAGGAAAGCATGAAATCCCCGAACTTGATGGCGGTTTCCCTGTCCTTGCAGGCCTTCGTGATGGCGAACGCGCCCTGGCGCACGTTCACGTAGCGGAACCAGGGGGTCTGCTGGAGCCCCGAGGGTCCCTTGATCGGAGGCAATGCGCGGTAGTTCTGATAGCGTTCCCCGCCGACGACGGTGTACGACCCGTTGCCCGCCGCGAAGCCCGCGCCCAGGATCATGGCATCCGGATTCTCCCCGAACTGCTTGTTCTGCTCGGCCTTCATGGTCAGGCTTCCTTCGTAGAGAAGGCCTTCCGCGTACAGTTTCCTGATGTAGCGCAGGGCCTCCCGGTAGCCTTCCTTGTCGAGGATGGAGAAGAGCCTGCCATTCGAATCCAGGTCGACCTTCTTGCCGTACTTGCCGTCGTCGAAGATGAACGGCTCGGTGAGCCAGGGGAAGGGATCGTGGTGCCAGCCGGTGGTGTTGCCCAGGAGGGGGACCTCGTCGGCCTTGCCGTTGCCGTTCGGATCCTTCTGCTTGATGGATTTCAGGCAGTCGTAGAACTCGGCGGTGGTCGTGGGCATGGAGAGGCCCAGCTTCTTCAGGAAGGCCGTGTTGATGATCACCTTCTGGGCGTAGTTCACGTGCAGGATGTCGCTGTAGGTGGGCAGCGCGTAGATGTTCCCGTCGGTCAGCGTGACGATCTGCCGGCAGCCCTTCTGCTCGTTGAACATCCGCTTCGCCTCCGTGCCGTACTTGTCGATCAGCTCGTTGAGCGGCACGATGAGCTTCTCCTTGAGGCCATAATCCACCTGCTGCGCGGAGCTCAGGGCGCATCCGAGAAGCACGTCGGGCAGGCTGCCGCTCATCATGACCACGGGCAGCTTGTCGGGCAGGCTGGCCGTCGGGATCTGCTGCCAGACCGCGTCCACGCCCGTCTGCTTCTCCAGCCAGACGATATAGGCGTTCGTGTCGTAGTCCAGGACGCCGGCGCCGCGGGAAGCCATGACCGTCAGCTTCTTCGTCCCGGTCTTGGCCGCGTCGGCCTTTTTCTCCCCGCTGCCGCCGGCGAAGCCTGAGGCGACGATGGCCAGGGCCAACAGGATCGAAACCGTCTTTCTCTTCATGCCATGCTCCTTTCGAACCGAATGAATTCGATTTTCCCGCCCCTGAACGGGCAGGGAAACATCCAAAGGGAAACCGTGCGCGCGGTGGCGGCCTCCACGGGGCTTCTCATCCCTTGATCGCCCCGATCATCACGCCTTTGACGAAGTACTTCTGGACGAACATGTATACGATCAGCATGGGAACGCTGGAGACCACGATGACGGAGAACTTCAGCAGCTGGCCGGCTCCCTGCATGAAACTCTCGGCGTTCATGGCTAGGATCGAGTCCGATTCCATCTGCCCCAGGATCAGGATCTCCCGCAGGACCATCTGCAGCGGATACTTGTGGCTGTCCGTGAGGTACAGCATCGGCTGGAAGTAGCCGTTCCAGTGGTCCACCGCGTAGTAGAGCGCGACCACGGCGAGGATCGCCTTGGAAAGGGGCAGGACGATCGTGAGCAGGAACCGGAAGTCCCCGCATCCATCCATGCTCGCCGCCTCATAGAGCTCCCCCGGGATCGAGGACTGGAAGAAGGTCCTCATGATGATCATGTTCCAGACCGACATGGCCCCGGGGAGGACCAGCGCCCAGACCGTGTCCAGGAGGCCCAGGCCCTGCACCACGATGTAGGTGGCGATCATGCCGCCGGAGAAGAGCATGGTGAAGGCGAACAGGCCGGTGAAGAAACGCCGGCCCTTGAGGTCCGTACGGGACAGGGGATAGGCGGCCAGGACCGTCACGACCAGGTTGACCGTCGTGCCCAGCGCGGTATACAGGATGCTGTTCCCGTAGCCCCTCAGGAGGTTCTGGCTCCTGAAGACCGCCTTGTAGGCCTCCGTGGACAGGCCCACGGGCCAGAGCCATACGCGGCCGCTGACCACGGCGTTCACGGAACTGAAGGAAGCGCTCACGACGTAGAGCAGCGGATACAGCACGACCAGGAACGAAACGGCCACATAGCCGTAGATCCCCATGCGGTACGCGTAGTCCCCGGCGCTGGGGCGGATGAGGGAGCTCCTTTTTCCCATCGCGTCCTCCTCCTACCAGAGACTCGTCTCACCCGTCCTGCGGGCCAGCGCATTGACGGAGGCGATCAGGATCAGGTTGACGAGCGAATTGAAGAGGCCCACCGCCACCGCGAAGGAGAAACTGCGCTGCTGGATTCCGATCTTGTACACGTACGTCGAGATGATCTCCGAAACCGCGGTGTTCAGCGGCGTCTGCATCAGGAACACCTTCTCGAAGCCGACGCTGAGCAGTCGGCCGCAGTTGAGGATCAGCAGGATGACGATGGTCGGCAGGATTCCCGGCAGGTCGATGTGCCACACGCGCCGCAGGCGCGAGGCGCCGTCCACGATGGCCGCCTCATGGAGCTGCGGATCGATGGAGCTCAGGGTCGCCAGGTAGATGATGGAGTTGAAGCCGGTGAACTGCCAGATGCCGGAAAGCACGTAGAGGCCGCGGAAGGACCCCTGCTCCCCCATGAAGTTCCTCGGGGTGCCGCCGAGGAAGGAGATGGCCAGGTTGACGATGCCGATGCGCATGTCGGTCCACTGGAAGACCAGGGAGACCATGACGACGGTGGAGATGAAGTAGGGGGCGTAGGTGACCGTCTGCATGGCGCGTTTGACGGTCCCGTTCCGGATCTCGTTGAGCCCCAGGGCCAGCAGGATCGGGAACGGAAAGCTGAAGACCAGGGAATAGAAGCTCAGGAGGAACGTGTTGCCGACCAGGGTGAGGAAGGAAGGGGAGCGGAAGAAGCGGAGGAAGTGCCGCAATCCCACGAATTCGCTTCCGAAAAGCCCCCGGCTGGGCCTGTAATCGACGAAGGCCATCTCAAGTCCGACCATGGGCAGATAGGCGAAGAGCAGGACGTAGGCCACGGGCACGGCCAGCATCAGGTACAGCTGCCAGTGGTGGAAAAGATAGTTCATGACGCCGTTCGACGCGGTGGAACGCGCGGCCGCCTCTCCCCGCCCCGGATGCATCGGTTTTCCCGTTCCCATATCGCCACCGCCCCCCGTCATCCGGAAGCGAGAAGCTCCCGTACGTAGGCTACGTCGGAAGCGATGTGCCTCTCCACGTTCGCCTCGTCCGTGTATTCCGCCGGCATGCAGACGTCCCCGCGATAGCCGCGTTCCCGGAGGAAAGCGACGATGCGGGGCCAGGAGCCTGCCCCGTCGCGCCCCGTGGTGAAGTACGGCCGGTAGACCGCGGCGCCGGACGCCCCGTCGATCCGTCTCTCGTAGAAGGCCGACTTCAGGTTCACAAGCAGAAGGCGGTCCCAGATGATGTCCAGCGCCTGTTCCGGCTCCTCCCCGGCCAGGCCGCTGTGGGCGGCGTCCCAGATGGCGCCCACATGGCCGCCACGGCACTGCTCCAGCAGATGGCGCAGCTCCATGGTGGAAAAGACCCCTGGCCCGTAATGGGGCTGCACTCCCACGCGGACCCCGTATTTCGCGCAGAGCGGCTCCAGCGACTCCAGTCGCCGGAGCCACTGCTGTTCGCAGTTCAGGTATCCCGTCTTGAGATCCGCCTGCAGCATGATGCGGATCAGGGGAACGCCTGCCGCCTTGCATGCGGCGAACGTCGTTTCGTCCGTGGAGCCCGCGACGCTCATGATCTTCAGGCCGTATGCGGCAAGCTGAGTCCCAAGTAATGGAAGCTTTTCGACTGCTTCCCGCGGCTGGACCTGGAAGCCGTCCCGCAAGGGGAACTCTATGCCCTGGAAACCGAGACCGCTCACAAGCTTTCCAAGCGCCGGGATGGACATGGTCTTCCAGGGCTTTGTGAACACCGAAAGCCTGGTATTGCTCATGCTCATGGGCTGACCTCAATTCTTTTATATGAAATACAACCTGTTGTAGTCATGTCGTGTACCATAAGTACCATGGAACAAAGCACTTGTCAAGAAAAACCGTAGATACGTCGAATAAATGGAAAAAAGATTCCCAAAACTCATTTATTATGTTATGATCTACCTGCACATGTCTACAACATGTCAAAGGGAACGATATGGGACAAAGGACAAAAATAGGGCTGATTCAGGTGAAGCTGAATCCGGAAGACGGCCTTGAAACGAAATGGGAAAACCTCCTCGATCTCGGCAGGAAGTGCCTGCAGGCGGGAGCCCAACTGGTTTTCTTTCCGGAAGCCTACCAGTACACGCATGACAGGACCATCCTGAGCCGACCCGCGGAGGTGAGAGGAGCGGCGGCCGAATGGAAGGCGCGTTGCGCGGCCCTGGCAAGGGAGTATCATGCCTACGTGGCCCCCTGGGACTACGAGATCGACGAATGCGGCGACAGGTACAACACCTCCTACATCCTGGACCGTGGCGGCACGGAAGTGGGCCGGTTCCGGAAAGTGCACCTCACCTACACCGAGCAGGAGTGGGGCTTGAGGAACGGCGCGGATTTCCCCGTGTTCGACCTGGACGTCGGCAAGGTGGGATTCATGATCTGCTTCGACAACTATTGGCCGGAATCCGCCAGGATCCTGGGACTCCGGGGCGCGGAGCTTGTCCTGTACCCGCTCTACGGCGACACCCTGATCCCCCAGTGGGAGCTGAAGCTGCGCGTGAGGGCCATCGACAACTCGATGTACATCGCCTCCTCGCAGATCGGGGACGCCCGCGACGTCGCCTTCAGCGCCCTGGTGAATCCCAAGGGGGAGGTGGTGTGCAGGTTGGACGACGCGCCGGCCTGGAGCGTCGTGGAGGCGGACCTGGGCCGTCCCGTGGTGACCTCGACGGGCGGCAGGGCGGAATGCCGCGAGGACCTGCGCAGGTATCTGCAGCGGTGCCGGAACCTGAAGGCCTATGGTCCCCTCGTGGAACCGGTGAAGGACGCGTGGTCCTGGGAGGACGTCTTCCTGGGAAAGCGCCCTCAGGAAAGGTAGGGGTTGCACTTGTCTCACGACGGTGACATCGGGAAGTCCGAAAAGGACGTTGCCAAGGAAAGGAAGAAGGCCCTCTACAGGACGATCTACGAGGACCAGAAGGGGAAGATCCTCGGCGGACAGTACTCCGGCGGGGAGATGGTGCCCTGCGAACGGGAGATGTGCGACCACTACGGCGTGGACCGCATCACAGTGCGCAAGGCGCTGGACATGCTGGTGGCCGACGGCCTGCTCGAGAAGCGGGCCGGCCTGGGCTCCTTCGTGAAGGCGCCGATGTCCGGTTCCGCCGGCGGGCAGAATCCGTCGCGCAACATCCTGTTCGTCATGTCCAAGAACTCCAACGACATCAGCAGCAACCCGTCCGCGTATAACTCCGAGCTGTTCTACGCCATCGAGCAGGAATGCCGCAGGCGGAACCATTCCCTGTTCTACGCGGTCCTGGACGGCAAGGGCGACGTCGGAAGCATCACGAACGGCAACAGCTTCGCGGCCATCCTGTTCGTCAGCTACGTGGCCAGGGCCGTGCTGGACCGCTGCGCGGAGATGCGCCTGCCCGCCCTCTGCATCAACAACCGCCACGACCGGCTGCTTTCCATCGTGCCCGAGGACGAGAGGGGCTCCTACCAGGCCGTGCGGTACCTCCAGTCCATGGGACACAGGAGGATCGCGGTCCTCCTGGGCCGGCCGGAGTACTATTCCACCCAGGAACGCCTGCGGGGCTTCCACGCCGCCATGAGGGAGGCGGGGCTTCCCGTCGATCCGCGGCACGTGCTGAACGGGGACTGGACCTTCAATGGCGCCCGAACCGCGGTGCTCGGGATGCTGGACGGCCTGGAACGGCCGCGGCTTCCCACGGCCCTCTTCTGCTGCAGCGACATCATGGCCATCGGCGCCATGGACGCCCTCAAGGAGAGGCGCCTGGCAGTGCCGGAGGACATGAGCGTCATGGGATTCGACAATGTCCAGCAGTCGCTCTACGTCTCCCCGCGCCTCTCCACGGTCTCCGTGGACCTGAAGCTCATGGCCAGGCTGGCCGTGGAGGAGGTCTGCCGCGGCAGGGAGGAGAGGCCCGCCGGAGGCTATCTGATCCTGATCCCGGCCGTCCTGGAGGAAAGGCAGTCGGTGGCCGCGATCGAAACGAAACCATGAGGGAAGGAAGGGCTCTTTCGATGGATGGAAAACACAAGGTGGCCATCGCGGTGAACCGCGCCATGGCCCGCAGCATCTTCAGGCCGGAAGACCTGGGATTCCTTTCGGATTTTGCCCGCGTCAACGACGTGGAGGCCCTCCCGGAAACGATGACGGCGGAGTTCATGCGCGGCCTTCTGACCGGCGCCGAGGCCTGCATCACCTGCTGGGGAACGCCGCCCTTCACGGAGGAGCTGCTCCGCCACGCCGGGGACCTGCGGCTGATCGCGCACGCGGCGGGAAGCGTGAAGAACCTCGTTCCCGCCTCCTTCTGGGGCTCCTCCTGCCGCATCACGAGCAATGCCCCCGTCATCGCGGAGGACGTCGCGCAGACGGTGCTGGCCCTCATCCTCAGCTCCCTCAAGGGCCTGTGGGGCTTCGCGGGGTCCACGCGCGCCGGAAGGTGGGCGGGAGGCGAGAAATCCTTCGTGCCGATGCGCCGTCTGGACGGCCTGCAGGTGGGCGTGGTCGGGGCTTCCCTCGTGGGCCGCGAGGTCATCAAAATCCTCAGGCCCTTCGGCTGCACCTTCGCCCTCTACGATCCCTACGTGTCCCCCATCGAAGCGGCCTCCCTGCGGGCCGTGCCGATGAGGATCGAGGAGCTTCTTTCCACGAGCGACGTGGTGACGCTGCACGCCCCGCCCAACGAGGACTGCCGCCACCTGATCAACGGGGACACGGCCCCGCTTCTCAAGGACGGAAGCCTTTTCATCAACACCGCCCGGGGGATGCTCGTCGAGGAGGAGGCGCTGATCCGGGAACTGAAGACGGGGCGCCTCTTCGCCTGCATCGACGTGACCGATCCGGAGCCTCCCGCCCCCGACCATCCCTTCCGGACCCTGGAGAACGTGGTCCTGACCCCGCACGTCGCGGGCGGCCACACCGTCAACGGACGCCGCATGCTGGGCGCCAACTCCATTGCGGAGGTCTACAACTACCTGACCAAGGGGACGCTGCGCCACGAGTTCCGTCCAGAGATGGTGCGGCACATGGCCTGACGCGCGCGGCATCCCTGGCATCCCGGTGATGCCAGGGCGCCCCCCCGGGGTCTCATCCCGTCGCGGCACACCACCCGTTCGGCGCTTGCGGAGCGCGCCGCGCGGGGCTATCATCGGGGCATGATCCCCCAAAACGTCTCCTGCCCGGCTTCCCCCGCAGGCACCATCCACCGCTCCATCCGCCTGCTGTGCACCGCGTTCGAGGAGCTGGGCGTCAAGAGCGTGTCCATGGAGGTGGAGCGTATTGCCGTCATGATCCACGCCGCCATGACCGTCGGGACGCGGAGCTTCCATACTCCGGAGCACATCTTCACCCTCGTGGATCCGCTCAACCCCCACAACAACCTCGCCGCCCTCTTCCACGACATCGTCTACTACAGCGTGGACCAGGGATTCACGCCGGAGATCGCGGAGGCCATCCGGTCGGACATCGAACAGCGCGACGACGCCCTGTGGCTGCGCTCCTCCCGGCGCGGGGACCCCGGCATGGACCTGTGCCTGGGCGTCTTCGGCCTGGAGGCCGGACAGAAGCTTCCCGCGGCGGGCGGCATGAACGAGTTCCTCAGCGCCCTGGTCATGAACCGGCGCCTGGCGGACTTCGTGCCCGCCGCGGACCTCCTGGTCGCCACGGGGTGCATCGAGGCCACCATCCCCTTCCGGAAACCCGACGCGTCCGGCAGGACGCCCGCGGACATCCTCCATCTGCGCCTCGAGCAGACGGCGCGCCTCCTGGGACTCGCGATGGAGGAGGGCAGGATCGAGAAGGCCGTGCAGTGGGCCGTCGCCTTCGCCAACCGCGACGTGGCCAACTTCGCGGAACCCGAGGTCACGCGCTTCCTCGACAACACCTGGAAGCTCATCCCCGAATCCAATCCCTCGCTGCGCACCCAGGGCGTGTACTCCATCCGCAGCTACCGCGTCGCGATGCAGAAAATGGAGGGTTTCCTGCGGTTCCTGGACCCGGATACGATCTTCGCGCGGTTCCATGGGGTCCCCGACGAAGCGGAGTTCGGCGCTATGCGGGATCGCGCCAGGAGGAACGTGACCACCGCACGGGACTACCTGGGCATCAAGCTCCTGACCGCCGCCGTCCTGGAGGCGCTGGCGGAGGCCACGGGAGGGGACGCGCCCGTCTCCCTGTTCATGGGGGACATCGGCGCCAAGGGGAAGGGGGACCGCATCGACGACTACCTGCCCCCGTGCGATCCGGCTCCCGGCCTGCCCCTGGAGGCGGGGCTCTACGACCTGCTGGCCCACGGCAGGGCGAGCGCGTCCAGCTTCGACCTGCAGAACTCCCCGCTTTCCCTGTTCCTCTACCTCAATCTGGGGACCGGGGAGACCCGCCGCCGTCTGGAGGACGCCCGCGCCATGTTTTCCGGCAAGGTCGCGGCGCGCGCGTTCCTGGACTCGCTCCCGGCGGGCATGACGGCCACCGTCGCCCGCGCCTGCGCGCGCATGGCCTTCACCCGCGGCGGGGAGCTCGAGGGATACGCCGCTTCGCGCGGGACCTAGGAGGACACCGCCCGCGCGCCGGAATCCGAGACGGCGCGAAGGATGGCCTCGAGGTTCGCGCCCCGGGTTCCAGGCGAAAGCCCCCCGCCCGCGGACAGGAGGAAACGGGGATTGCCGGCGTTGTCCCGGAGGACCTGACGCGCCGCGCGGTAATTCTCCTCCGGCGACCCGTTCACCATGACGTCGAGGGGGGAGATGTTGCCCATGAGGGACACCTTTGCCCCGGCGAGCCTCCGCATGTCCGGAAGCGCGATCTTGTGGGAGAAATTGAAGATGTCGACCCCCAGGTCCCCGAGGAAACGGAAGCAGGCCGGATTGGGGGTGTCATTGTGCAGGATTTTCAGCGCGACGGGAAGCGACAGCACCTCCTTCATGTACGGATGGGCGAACTGCAGGTAGTCCTCCTCGCCCATGAATCCCATGATGTCGTCGAGCACCATGACGGCCTGGACGCCCGGCAGCACTTCGGCCTGGGCCTCCAGCCACTGCAAGACCGTCCGTGTCGTCATCTTCAGGAGGCGGTGGGTCCGTTCCGGGTCGGTCTTCATCGCGATCAGAAAGTCCGTCACCCCCATGAGATGCGCCGCCAGGGCGAGGGGACCGCGGGCGGCGATGACCCTGATGTCCATCCCCTCCGCGCGGACCATGGGCAGGACGTGGCGGTACTGCGCCAGGATGATGGGCATGAGCCCGTCCCTGCGGGGATCAGGGGAATGCAGGCGGTCCAGGTCGCCTATGTCCGCCGTCAGGGGGTGGATGGCGGGAGGCTGGCTTTCAAACAGGCTCAGGCGGCATCCGAATCCCGACGGCTCGGCGGCCATCCCCATCTCCACCCAGAAACCGGGGAGGAAAACGGCGGATGGGAACCGGCGCATCACCTCCATGTTCGCCCGGAACCAGACCGACGGAAGGCAGATGTAGTCGATCGTCGAGATCCCCAGCAGGCCGGGGATCCAGGGGCTGTCGACGATGAAGGCGGCGTGCGGCTCCTGCGGCTGCCCGGAAGCGGCCTTCCGGAGGATGTCCCATTGTTCCCCTCTCATGGCGTTGGTCCCTCCCCGTCGGGACCGGTCGACGGCGTGCAGCCGGCCGATCCGTTTCCCGTTCTCCTGCGGTCCAGGCTCAGGATACCGCGCGATTCCCCTTCTTGGAAAGGGACGCCGGAACGCCCATGGGTGCAGGGATGCCTTCCCTGGTTTCTTCAGCTTTGGCGGGCCGCCGGGGCGAGGAGCGCCACCAGGACCGCGCAGAGGAGCACGACACCCATGCCCCCGCGGAGCGTCCAGGCCTGCGCGGCGAATCCGATGATCGGAGGTCCCGCCAGGAGCCCCGTGTAGCTGACGGTGGCCACCGACGCCAGCCCCCGTTCGGGGGACAGCCCCGCGGTGTTCGACGCCGCCCGGAAGGCGATGGGGATGACGTTGGAAAGCCCGATGCCCACCAGGGCGAATCCGGCGATGCCGGCCGCGGGGAAGGGCAGCAGGAGGACCGCCGCCAGGCCCGCGGCTGCCGCCAGGGCGCTGGCGCGGATCAGGGGCGCGGCGCGCAGCCGCGTCACCAGGAAGTCCCCGCTCAGCCTGCCCACGGCCATCATCAGCGAGAACGCCGTGTAGCCGGCCGCGGCAACGGCGGGCGCCGCGCCCATGACCTTCTGCAGATAGAGCGCGCTCCAGTCGGCCATGGCCCCCTCGCCGATCGTGCAGAAGAACACCAGCGAACACAGGCCCCACACGCCCCGGGAGGGAAGCGCGAGGCGCGGCCTGCCGGTCGGAGCCTCCCCCCTGCCGGGAAGAAGGCCCGCGGTCGCGGCCACGCCGATCCCTCCGAGAAGGAGCGCGGCGGCGGCCATGTGGAGCTGGGGACGGAACCCCACGGAGAGCGCGATCCCCCCCAACCCGGCGCCGACGAGGCCTCCGGCGCTGTACAGGCCGTGGAACGAGGAGAGGATGGGCTTGGGGTACCGCTTCTCGACGGCGACGCCCTGGGCGTTCATGGCGACGTCCATCGCGCCGTTGGCCGCGCCGAACAGAAGGAGGAAGGGAATCAGGAGCGGAAGGCTGGGGCTGGCGACGAGCAGGGGCGCCGAGACCGCGAGCAGGACGGTGCCGATGCGCGTCACGCGCCTGCTTCCCAGGCGTCCGATGAGCCAGCCGGACAGCAGCAGCGCCGTCACGGCCCCCGCGGCGATGAGCAGAAGCGCGAGTCCCAGCGCGCCGTTTCCCAGCGCCAGCTTCGCCTGCACCGAGGGGATGTGCGGCACCCAGCTTGCGAGCAGCGCGCCGTTGACGAAGAACGCCACGCTGACCGCCAGGCGCGCCGCGCGCGGGCGCGCGGGGATCCGGGACCGTTCCGATACGGCTTTCATCGTCATTCTCCTGTGATGATCTCAATGCCCGCCATGCGGTAGGGCTCGAGGACGCGCGGGACGATGCCCGGCTCCGTGACGAGGCGCGCGAGCCGCCCGATGGGCGCGACGGCGTACGGGGACGCCGTCGCGAGCTTTTCGGCGGTGACCACCCCGATGACCTCGCCGGATTGCTCCATCATCGCCCTTTTCTGGACCGCCTCCTCGTAGTCGACGTCGGTGATCCCGATTTCCGGGTGCAGCGAGCAGATGCCCAGGAGGCAGACGTCGGCGCGCAGGCCGCGGATGGCATCCAGCGCCGAGGCGCCGCAGCACGTCATGCTGTCCTTGTCGAGGCTTCCGCCGATGAGGATGACCTCGACCCTCTCGTGACCGCAGAGCGCGAGGGCGGCTTTCGGGCTGACGGTGACCACCGTGGCCCGCAGGCCGTGGTCCAGCCACCGGGCGACCTCAAGCATCGTCGTACCGCCGTCGAGGAAAATGACCTGGCCGTCGGAGACAAGGCCGGCCGCGCGCCTGGCCACCGCAACGGTCGCCTCCGAGACGGCCTTTTCCCTCTGGGCGAAGGGCGCCATGGAAGGGGACCGTGGAAGGGCTCCGCCATGCACGCGCAGGAGGGCGCCGGAGGAAGCAAGGTCGCGCAGATCCCTGCGGATGGTATCCTCGGATACCCCAAACTCCACGCTGAGGTCCGCCGCAAGCACTTTGCCGTCTCTCTGGAGTCGTTTCAGGATGATCTGCCGCCGCTCGAGGGGGAGTTCTTCGCCATCCATGTTGTTCTCCACCTTTATTGCACGATAGTGCATGAGATTTCATGATCATGCACGATAATGCATGTTTGTCAAGGATCCAAATGAATCATTGATACATCATGATGGACGACGAGGTTCCATCGTCGACGATGGCCGCTTTTCATTGTATGATCAAGGCCTGAATCATCGGCAAACAACCAAGACGGACGGTTGGCCTGTCATGCACCTTGCCGAATGCTGGAAGGGGGAAAAACATGCCTTCGTCACTGCGCATCTGGGGGCATATTCTGTCGAACCCATTCACGGGATACGGGCAGATCAACAAGGACACGCGTATCGCATGGCCCCTCGCCTGCCTCCTGCTCCTCGTGGCGGTGAGCACTTCCCTCATGCTGCCCATCACCTCGAGCCCGGCGTACCTCGCGGCCGCCCTGCGCGTACAGACGGCGACCCTGGAAAGCCGGGGCGTGGAGATGGGCGGAGAGCAGTCCAAGGCCATGGAGGAGCAACTCACCTCCCCCATGATGCGGACCTTCACAGCCGTTTCGTCGTATCTTGGGGCGTTCGTCACCTTCGCCGCCACGATCCTGTTCCTCGCCCTCCTCATGAAGGCCTTCACCTCGGCCATGAAGGCGTCCCTCCCCTACAGGCAGCTCCTGGCCATCTTCGTATTCACGGGCCTGGTGACCGCGGTCCAGGGACTCTTCAAGGCGGGCATCATGCTCGCGAGCGACTGGCAGGGGGCGCTGCAGGGCGTGCAGACCACGGCGGACCTCAAGGCGGCCCTGGTATCGCCGCTCAGCCTGGCGCTCCTCGTGCCCTACGCCACCTTGGGGAAGGTGGGCTACGCCCTGCTCGACACGGCCACGGACGTCTTCAACTGGATCTACTTCACGTTCCTATATGCCGGCATGAAAGCGGCCGGAATGGACAAGGGGCGCGCCCTCGCGGTCACGCTCTTCACTGCAGTCCTGTTCCTTGCCGTGGCCCTCGGCGCCTCCCTCCTCTTCTGAAGGAATGGGGACGGAGCCCATGGCAAGACCGGGACGTTCCATCGCGGCATTCCTCGCGCTCTGCGCCGCCTGCGCGGTCCATGCGGAGCCACTGACGGTCGGGCAGCTCGTGACGGCCGTGATGCGCAAATCCCCCGAGTACCTGCGCGCCCAGGCGCGCCAGGAAGGCTCCGAGTACGACTACCGCTCGTCGCTCGCCTCCCTCGGTCCCTCCTTCAGCGCGTCGGTGCCGGCCACCTTCAGCGACACGCTGCACTCGAAGTACAACACAGGGCTGGAGTTCAAGGGCCAGTACGGCCTGGGCGCGGGCCCCACCGTATCCGTCACGCAGCTCCTGCCCACCTCCGGCGTCCTCACGGCCTCCGTGACGGACCAGCTGAACATGGACGTCCTGGAGTCGGTGCTCCCCGCCGCCTATGAAGCGAGCTATCCGCCGGGAACGTGGCTTTCCAACGAGGCGGTCCTGTCGGCAGGCCTGACGCAGCCCCTGTTCTTCGGCGACGCCTATGGGGCCGCACGGCTGACCCTCGAGCAAACCCGCCGGAGCGGGCAGATCCGCGGCGGAAGCGGAAGGAACGCCGTGATCATCCAGGCGGTCTCCGACTACTACGCCCTGAAGAAGACGCTGTATTCCATCTCCCTGATCGAAGCGCGGATCGGATCGGACCGCGGGAACCTGGACAGGACGGAGAAGGAGCTTTCCCTGGGACGGGGGACGCAGGCCTCGGTCCTCACAGCGAAGGCCGCGCTCCTCAAATCGGAGACGGACCTTCTGGAGGCGCAGCTGTCCTACGACACGTCGTTCCGGCGTTTCCGCGCCGCATGCGGCCTTCCGGACGACGCGCGGATGGACCCCGCGGTCCCCGCGTTGGCCATTCCCCCCGTGGATGCGGAGGCCGCGGTAACCCAGGTGATGTCGGGCAATCCCGAAGTGCAGTCGGCGCACCTGCTCGCGGAGCTGAAGCGGGCGGAGATGGTGACGGCCGGGAAGGACAACGCCCCCACGTTCAAGATGGAGGCCTCGATCACCCTGGACAACGGCCTGGCCGACAGCGGCACGGAGGCCCAGAAGGCCTACCTGGCCGCGGGGCTGAACTTCAAGCTCAACGACGGCGGCGCCTTCGAGAACGCCATGAAGAGGCGGGGGGCGGAACTCTCGGAGCTGGAATCGGCCTTCCGATCCGCGGCGGTGCAGGCCGAGGCGGAAGTCCGTGCCATGGCGGACCTGCTCACGAGGCTCGCCAAGCTCCGGGAGCTGTATCTTCTACAAGAGGAGGCGGCGGAAGGAGAGTATCAGCGGGTGCTGAAGAACCGGGAACTCGGAAACGCGACGGACGCGGACGCCCGGGATGCGCAGCTGGACCTCGAGGCCGTCCGCATGACCATACAACAGAACACCATCGACCGGAACCTGGCCTACCTGCGGCTCCTCGCCGTCCAGGGGCTGGAGGTCGCCGGCGTGCTCTCCAAGGAGACGGGTTCGTGAAGCGGAGAATCATCGTCATCGCGGTCGTCCTTCTGATCGCGGCCGTGACGGCCGTGGGCGTCATGAACGGCCGCAGGAAAAAACTGCCGAAGGTCGAAACGGTCTCCGTGGAGCTCGCCGACCTGTCGCGCGAGATCTCGACCAACGGAGAGATCGGATCCAAGAAGCATGCCGTCATCGTCGCCACCGTGAGCGGGACCGTGGAGGTCGTGGCCGTGGAGGTCGGGTCCCGGGTCACGACGGGCGCCGTCATCGCCCGCCTGGATCCCGCCGGCGCGGAGGTGACCCGGCAGACGATGAAGACCGCGCTCGAAAACGCCCGCATGACCGTCCGGGGGGAACTGCAGGCCCTGCGGGCCGCCTACAAGCAGTCCCTGACGGCCTCGGACCAGGCCGGCCGGGACCTGGCCCGCACCCAGGAGCTCCACAAGATCGGATCCGCGAGCAATGAGGAACTGCAGCGGGCCAAGGACGCGCGCGACGTCGCTTCGGAGTCGCTGCTGTCCGCCAGGCAGAAGCTGAACCTGCGGGAAGGACGGCCCATCGACGATCTCCAGGCGACGCCGCCCGAGGCGGACGAGGCCATCGTGGAGGGATCCCTCGAGGTCCGCCAGGCCACTGTCAACCTGGGATCGGCGGACCGGTCCATCGGGGATACCGTGCTGCGGGCGCCACTCGACGGGACCGTCACGGACCTCAAGGTCGAGGAGGGGGGATTCGTCACGGCAGGGACCCCCGTGGCCGAGGTGCACGACATCCGCACCCTGGAGGTCACGGCCCAACTCGACGAGGTGGACCTGCCCTACGTGAGGCCCGGCCAGAAGGTGAAGGTGGAGGCGGATTCGTTCATCGGAACCAGCCTGGAAGCCGGCATCACCCGCATCGCCCCCATGATCCGGAAGGTCGGGGATTCACGCGTCTGCGAGATCCGGGCGGACATCCTCAATGACGAGAAGGGGCTTGCGCGCGTGGGCGCAAGCTGCTCCCTGTACATCACGGTGGAAGACAAGAAACAGGTCCCCTCCATCCCCATGGAGGCCTACCTGATCAAGGGAAAGAAGAAAACCGCCTTCAAGCTCGTATCCGGGACCGCGGGGGCGCTGACCCTTGCCGAGACCGAGATCGAGACCGGAATCGTCGGAATCGACAAGGTGGAGGTCGTCTCGGGACTCGCGGCGGGCGACCAGATCGTGAAGTCCGGCCTGGGAACGCTTAAGGACGGGATGGAAGTGGAACGGGCGCCCGCAGCCAAGCCCAAGGCCAAACCCAAGACGGAATCCGGGGGGAAACCGTGATCCGCCTGCGCGGCATCACCAAGGTCTACGACATGGGCGCCATCCAGGTGCGGGCGTTGAAGGGGGTCGACCTGGAGGTGCCGGAGCACGAGTTCACATGCATCATGGGCGCCAGCGGCTCCGGCAAGTCCACCCTCATGAACTTGATCGGCTGCCTGGACCGTCCCACAGACGGGACCTACATGCTGGGCGACAGGGACGTGTCGCAGATGGGGGATCGGGAACTGGCGGTGATCCGCAACCGGATGGTCGGTTTCGTGTTCCAGACCTTCAACCTCCTGCCGCGCATGAACGCCCTCCGCAACGTGGAACTGCCCCTGGTGTATTCCGGTCTGGGCGACAGGGAACGCGCCGAGAGGGCGCTGCGGGCGCTGGAAAAGGTGGAGCTGACCGACAGGGCGCGGCACAGGCCCAACGAGATGTCCGGGGGCCAGAGGCAGCGCGTCGCCATCGCCCGCGCCCTGGTCAACGACCCGTCAATCCTCGTGGCCGACGAACCCACGGGCAACCTGGATTCGCGCACCGGCCTTTCCATCATGGCGCTCTTTCAGAGGCTGCACGCCCAGGGCGCCACCATCATCATGGTCACCCACGAAATGGACATCGCCCTGCACGCCGAGCGCATCGTCTACATCAAGGACGGTCTGATCGCCGGGGACGAACGGATCCGCAGGCGCAAGGACGCCCTGGAGGAGATGGCGCAGACCGCGGACCTGGACACGGACCTCCTCCACGAGGCGATCTCCAAGCACGAGTGAGCGCATGAGGGTTTCCGAGGTCTTCCGGCAGTCCTTCGAGGTCTTCCAGTCCAACAAGGCCCGTTCCCTGCTCACCATGCTGGGAATCACGTTCGGCGTCGGATGCCTGATCGCCGTCTCCGTGGTCGGCCTGGCCTTCCGGCAGTCCATCGGGTCGGAGATGGGCCGCTACGGCTCCACCCTGGTATGGGTCCAGCCGAACTGGAACGCCTACGCGGACAATGAAACCCGGGTCCTCATGGATGCGCGGGACGTCTCCTTCTTCACGACCGGCCTTCCGGGGCTCACGGAGGGCTCTTCCATCTTCGACATGAACGACGCGGTGAGCTGGCGGGGGGAAAGCGTCCGCACGTCCGTCTTCGGCGTCCAGCCGGGCCATTTCGACATGTTCTCCGTGGACATCGAGAAGGGGCGCGCGTTCCTGCCGCAGGAGGTCGAGCTGAGGCGGCCGGTCTGCGTCCTCAGGCCGGACATCGCCTCCCGGCTGTTCCACGACGAGGATCCCCTCCACAAGACGGTGCGGATCGGGGAGCGCAGCTACACCGTGGTCGGGGTCACGGAGCGGCTGGAAGACAGCTTCCTGAACGACGGCTCGGACAACAATTCCGTCTTCGTGCCGGAGGCCATGGCGGCCGCGCGCGCCTGGGGCGGCGCGGAGCCCCGGTACTGGGTCTACATCATGAAGTTCGACGACGCATCCCGCCTGGACACGGCGATGAACCGGATCGAGGGCTACCTCTCCAACAGGTACGGCAGGCTGCGGGGGGAGGAACGCTTCAAGGTCAACCGGCTCGACTCGTTCCTCAAGATCACGGAAAACATCCTCGACATCGTGAGCACCCTTGTCCTGGTGGTCGCGGCGATCTCCCTCGTGGTGGGGGGCCTCGGGATCACCAACATCATGCTCGTCACGGTGACGGAACGCACCCGGGAGATCGGGGTGCGGATGGCCGTGGGCGCCGGCCGGCGGGAGATCGTGCGGCAGTTCGTCGTGGAGGCCGTGGTCCTCTGCCTGGCCGGGGGGGCCACCGGGGTCCTCTTCGGCACGGGCCTGGCGGCCGCCGCCTGCGCCGTGCTCAAGTGGAAGCTCGCGGTCCCCATCGCCATCGTGCTGGGGGCCCTCGGGGTGTCGACGGTCATCGGCCTGTTGTTCGGCATCTACCCCGCCTACCGGGCCTCCCTGCTCACGCCCGTGGAAGCCCTGCGCTCCGAGAACTGAAGGGGGACGGGATGATTCGGCTCCTGTTTCGGGAGGCCTTCACGGCCATCTTCACCAACAAATCCCGCACGATCCTGACCCTCCTCGGGATCGTCATCGGGATCGCCTCCGTCATCACGGTCCTCGCGGCCGGGGCGGGCGGCAAGAGCATCATCATGAAGGAGTTCGAGGGGCTTTCCCCGACGACGCTCCAGGTCATGCCGAACTGGCAGGGCTACAGCCAGGACCGCACCTACAAGCTCGAGGCCTTCCGGGACGGCGACCTCGACGCCCTGGAGAAGCTGGCCCCGCTGGTGCAGAGCGTGGCGCCCATCCAGTCCGCCAGCACCGTCGTGAAGGTGGGACGGATGGAGAAGAAGCTGAACGTCACCGGCACGAACAACAACTACGTGGACTTCGTGGAGTACGAGCTGGAATCGGGCCGGGTCTTCACGACGGATGAGGTCCTGAGGCAGGCCAAGGTCGCGATCGTGGGCCACGGGATCCAGGAGGAGTTTTTTCCCGGTTCCCCGGCCGTGGGGCAGTACCTCGAGGCGTTCGGCACGCCCATCCTCGTCGTCGGCGTGCTCGCGCAAAAGGCGAAAACCGAAACGGTCTCCCTCTCGAATCCGGACGACACGTTCAACAACGCCGTGGTGATCCCCATCTCCGTGTTCCGGCGCCAACAGGGGGGATCCGGGGAGTTCTACACCATCCTGTGCAGGGCCGCGAGCCTGGCGGACATCCCGAAGGCGCGCGCCGCCATCCTCAAGGCCCTCAACAGGAACCACGGCCTGTGGGAGGAAAAGACGGAAAAGTTCATGGTCATGGCCATGAAGGAACAGCTCGACATGATCAATACCGTGGCCGGCACGGTTACCACGGGCGTCGCGGTCCTGGCCGGCATCGCGCTCCTCGTGGCGGCCATCGGCATCATGAACATCATGCTGGTGTCCGTGAAGGAACGCACGAGGGAGATCGGCCTGCGCAAGGCGCTGGGCGCCCAGTACGGCCAGATCATGGCGCAGTTCCTCATCGAGACGCTCCTCCTGGGCGGAGGCGGAGGCCTGATCGGTTTCGGCCTGGCGGCCGCCGCCGCGTTCGTCATCTCGCGGCTCACGCACTGGCCCCTCATCATCGGCCTCGACACGGCGGCCGTCTCCTTCGTCCTCTCCCTGGCGACGGGCCTCGCCTCCGGACTCTATCCCGCGCGGCGCGCCGCGCGCCTCGTGCCTCACGAGGCGCTGCGCTACGAGTGACGGCGAAGCGTCCCTGCGCTCCTCAGTACCCGATCGCGTCCAGCATGTCCCCGCACTGGGGCGCAAGCTCGAGGAAGGCGTCCACGACCGTGGGGTCGAACGCGGTTCCGCGGCCTTCGAGGAGGATGGCGAGGCTTTTCTCGTGGGAAAAGGACGGCTTGTAGCAGCGCTTCGAGCGGAGCGCGTCGTAGACGTCCGCCACCGCCATGATGCGGGCGGACAGGGGGATGTCCCCGCCCGCCAGTCCCTCCGGATATCCCTTCCCGTCCCACCGCTCATGGTGGGATTTGGCGATCGCGATTCCCATGCCGAGCAGCGAGTTCTTCGGATACGTCTGCCGCACCGCCGCGAGGGTCTCGGCTCCCAGCGTGGTATGGGCCTTCATCGCTTCGAACTCCTCCGGCGTGAGCCGGCCTGGCTTGAGGAGGATGCCGTCGGGAATGCCGACCTTGCCGATGTCGTGCAGGGGACTGGCATGGTGGATGTTCAGGATATACGCCTGCCCGATATGGTCCTTGAAGCGCGGCTCCTCGGCGAGCCGGGCGGCCAGGAGCCGGCAGAGGGTCTGCACCCGCTCGAGATGCGCCCCGGTATCCTCGTCCCGGCTTTCCGCGAGTTTCGCGAGGGCGAAAATGGTCGCCAGCTGGGATTCCGAGATCTCCTGCACCTGTTCCGCGACGAGTTTTTCCAGATCCCGGTTGTGGGTCTCCAGCTGGACCTGGAGGCGACGGATCTTGAGGTGGGTCTCGATGCGGGAAAACACCTCCTCGTACTGGAAGGGTTTCGTCACGTAATCGACGCCGCCCGATTGGAAGGCCCGTACCTTGTCGTCGGCGTCGTCGAATGCGCTGAGGAACAGGACCGGTATCTCGCGCAGTCTCTCGTTCTCCTTCAGCCGCATGCACACCCGGTAGCCGTCCATGTCCGGCATGCCGATGTCGAGGAGGATCAGGTCGGGGGGGGCGTTCTCCACGGCCTCGAGCGCAGGGATGCCGCCCGTCGCCGTCCGGACCCGATAGCCTCTCACCTCGAGCAACCGCTGCAGGATGTTGCAGTTGTCCCGGGAATCGTCCACCACGAGGATGGCCGGCGCGCCCGTCGACGTCGCCGCGAGCGTTTCCCCGCATTCCATGCGCCTATCCCTTCCGCCGCGTCATGCGCCGCTGCACCGCTTCCGTGAAGGATTTGAGTTCCAGCGGTTTTTCCACGATCTCCAGGGCGCCTTCGTTCAGGAGCTCTTGGGCCGATCCGTCGCTCGTGTAGCCCGTGGTCACCAGCACCTGGACGTCGGGATCCGCCCCGCGCAGCAGGGCGAGGCATTCCCTGCCGCCCATGTTCGGCATCATCATGTCGAGGATGACCAGATCGAAGTCCTTCCCGGGCCCGAACTTCGACAGCGCCTCCCGTCCGTCGGCGGCGGTGACCACGGTATACCCGCACTCCGTGAGAGCGCGCGACATGATTTCGCGGACCGGAAGCTCGTCGTCCACCACGAGGATCGTGCCCTGGCCCCGCGCGAATGGGGACAAGGGGACCTCGGCGGTCCCCGCCTCCCCTTCCAAATCGGTCTTCGGGAACAGGATCTCGAAGACGGTCCCTTCCCCCACCGTGCTCCGCACGTCGATGAAACCCTGGTGGCCCGTCACGATCCCGTAGACCACGGCGAGCCCCAGGCCGGTGCCGGAGTGCGCGTTCTTGGTGGTGACGAAGGGGATGAACATGCGCTCCAGCAGCCCGGGAGGGATGCCGGTTCCCGTGTCGCGCACCCGCAGGAGGACGTAGCGGCCCGGCCGCGCGTTCATATAGGCGCCGACGCGCTCCTCCCGCAGGTCCACGTTCGTGGTCTCGATGGTCAGGGTGCCCCCCTTGCGCACCGGGACCGTCTCCATCATTGCGTCCCGGCCGTTCACGCACAGGTTGACGAGCACCTGGCTGATCTGGTTCGGGTCCGCCTCGATGGTCCACAGGGCGTGGTCCAGGTCCAGCTCGATGGCGATTTCCGGGGGGAAGGTGTGCCGGAAGATCCCCGACGTCTCCCGGGCGACGTCGTTCAACGACACGATCTGCCGCCTGCCCGTGGCCTGGCGGGTGAAAAACCGCAGCTGCCTCGTGAGGCCCGTACCGCGGTCCACCGCGGCCTTGATCTGCACGAGATCCCCGTGCATCCCGGTGTTCGGCGGCGTCTTCATCATCAGGAGCTGGACGTAGCCGCTGATCGCGGTGAGGAGGTTGTTGAAGTCGTGGGTGATGCCGCCCGCCAGCTGTCCCAGCGCCTCCATCTTCTGCGCCTGGAGGATCTGCGCCTGCAGCCGCTTCCTGTCCGTGATGTCCATGCAGGACGTCATGATGCCGATCGCCTTCCCCTCCTCCGCGCGGATGAGGGAGGCGGAAAGCTCCACGCTGAAGGTGCTCCCGTCCCTGCGGCGGGCGAGCAGCTCCCCGCGCCATCCGTCCGGGCGGGAGAGCAGGCCGAGGACGCGGCGCGCGTCCTCGGCCACCCAGAAATCCTCGATGCGCGACCCGATCGGCTCCTGCTGGCTCCCGATGCCCCACAGGGAAAGGAAGGAGGCGTTTACCCAGGTGATCTTCCCGTCGAGGTCCGTGAGCATGACCCCATTGATGGACGTGTTGATGGCGTGCTTCATGACCAGGAGTTCCCGGCTCCGGGTTTCCAGGGCCTTCGAGAGCGCCCGGCGCAACTGCTCCTGGTCCTCGAAGATCTGGATCTCCCTCTCCGCCATGAAGCCTTCCAGGAGCCGCGTGGCGCAGCGTTCCGCGAAGTCGGCATCCCCCTGCACGGTTTCTGGACCGCGGGAAAGCTCTTCCCGGCAGATGCCGCACAACGCGGTGGAGATGACCAGGATGGTCTTCTCCCCCAGGCCCTCCCTGGCGAGGCGCTTCCCCAGTGCGAGGGTGTCGGTCCCGGCCGGCTCATCGAAGGCGTCCAGGAAGGAATCGACGATTTCCGCGCCGAGCGCCGCCAGACGCCGCGGGTGCAGGGCGAAGCGGTTGTCGAAAACCGATCCCTGAAGCAGGGAATCGACGGTCGCGAGGATCGCCTCCCGCCTGGCGCGCAGACGGGAAGCGGCAAGGCGCAGGTCCCCGGGACGCAGCCCCTCCACAGTCCCCAAACCCTCTCCGCGCCCCATCGCAGATCTCCTTTTCCGCCGTGCAGCGTACGCTATGCGTTCGACGGCATGGCGGGGTATGTTCACGTCGGAAGAGTGAAATCGCTCCCTCGCACGCGATTATTGCGGAAAGCGGGCGGGCATGCAAGCGTTTTCCGCGGGAAGGCCGGTCCCTCCTCACGCGGCGTTTGTTGGATCACAGAGATAGGTGAAAGCCGCGGATTCGCGGGATCCGGGCGGGAGGCGTCTATCCCCGGTCCGCCAGCGCCGTCGATAGGGCCCGACGCAGGTTTTCCTGGTCGGCGAGGATCTTCGCCTCCCAACCGGTCAGGAAGCCCTCGAGCAGGGCGTAAGTATACGATTCGGCGGCATCGGGAAGGTCGGCCGGAACGCCGGAGTTCCCCGACGGGTGCTTCCGGCAGAAGAGACGGAGCCCCGAGGCGAGCTTCAGGGCCGTCTTCCCGCCGAATCCCTCCCCCGCAAGCCGCGCGCCCAGCTCCGAGGCGGCGGCGGGATCCCGGCTTTCCGCAAAACGGAGGAAGGATTCGACGACCTCCTTTCCGATCCCGGCGAGCCGACGGGGATGAAGCATGTAGCGGTTCTCGAAGGCCGACTCGCGCAGGACGGCGGCGAGGGTTTCGGACAGGTCGACGGCGAGGTTCATTTTTCGAGGATGGCGCCTACCATGTTGAAGCCCGCGCCCTGGGATGCCTCCGCCACCCCTCCATTGACCCCGACCCATTCCTCCAGGGGCCGATAGCCCGGTTCCATGACCTTCCAGGGCTTGTTGATCTCCACGAGTTCCGTCTGGCTCCGGATGAACAGGGGTTGTCCGAGCTTGGCATACAATTCGACCGCCGCCTTCGACTCGGGCGAAAGGCTGGTGCCTTCGTAGCCGATGTCGCACATGAAGAGGCGGGACCCTTTTTCCGCCCAATCGTACAGGACCCGCATCGTGTGGTGCAGCGCGTCATTGGAGATGAAATAGGCGACCCCGTTCAGGCCGATGACGACCTTGCGGCGCTTGCCGAACAGCGTCTCGACCATGGGGGAGTTCAACAACTCTTCCGGTTTCTCGGCGCGGCATACGCCGTACCTGACGTCGGGAAGGTCCTTGATGATCTCCTGGCCGTAGGCGACGGTCACGGGATCGATGTCGGAATAGATCACCTTGGTGCCCGCCGGCGCCACCTGATGGATATGGTCGACCGTGGGCAGCCCGGAAGCGAAATCGATGAACTGCGCATACCCTTCAGCGGCCTGCCGCCTCACCGCCTCGCCCAGGAACCAGCGGACAAGCCGGAAAAGCTTTTCCGCATACGGTGCGATCTTGAGAACCTGCTTCGAGGCGATCCTGTCCACCTCGAAATTGTGGTTCCCCCCCAAAATGTAATCGTAGATCCTGCCGGCGTTCGGCTTCGCCGAATCCGCGATGGAGGCGGCTGTCTCGTTTTGGGCCATTCCATGACTCCTTTTTCCGGGAAGTTATAATGAGCGTAGTGCAAATCTTCCCGGCACGCAAGCATTGTTTTTGTTGCGGAAACGTTGCCGAAAGCGGCTGGACGGCGCCGCCTCACCACCGCTGCATGGGCGCGGGGCAGGAGCGGTCGGCGAGGCGCGCCGTTACTTCCACGAGGCAGCCGCAGTGCATGCAGGTGTTCCCGTAGCGGAGGTCCGGACAGGAAACGCAGGAGGCGATGCGGACCGCGTAGACGGAGTCGTCCACGCGGTCCGCGTCCCGGAAATGCTCCGCCAGGATCCGCTCGAGCTCACCCGGCTTCAGGCGCACGGAAAGGGCGCAGGCCGGGCAGCCTTCCGGACGGCTCACCGGACCTCGAAGACCGTCACGGACCGCGCGGGAAGCCTGGCCGCGAGATTTCCGCCGGAGAGCTTGAAGCCCCGGAAGGCCTCGGGCCGGACCGCCTCCGGGGAGCCGAAGTCATTGCGGCTGTCCATCGCGGGGCCGGTCAGGACCTCCGCGGTCACGGAACGGGCTTCCGCTCCGCGCAGCTCGATCCCCACCTCCGCCTCCTCCCCGTGGTGCAGGTTGGCCACGGAGACGTGGATCCTCCCCTCCGCGTCGCGGGAGGCGGAAACGCTCAAGCGCGGCAGCGGATCCCCCCCTTCGCCGAACTCCTCGATGTCGGCGAACTGCGGCAGCAGCACGGCGTCCTGGTGGACCGCCATCATGCGGAACACGTGATAGGTGGGCGTGAGGACCATCCGGGCGCCCTCGGTGAGGATCATGGCCTGGAGCACGTTGACGGTCTGCGCGATGTTGGCCATGAACACGCGGTCCGCGTGCCTGCCGAAGACGTTGAGGGACAGGCAGGCGACCAGCGCGTCGCGCACGGTGTTCTGCTGGTACAGGAACCCGGGATTGGCGCCGGGCTCCACGGTGTACCAGCTGCCCCACTCGTCCATGACCATGCCGATGCGCTTGGCCGGGTCGTAGCGGTCCATGATCGTCGCGGTCCTGTCGATGAAGGCCTCGATGCCGAGGGCATTGCGCAGCGTGGAGACCCACTCGGAAACGGGGAAGCCGGTTGCCGGTCCCTTGCGGTTCCAGTCCTCCTTGAACGTATAGTAGTGGACCGAAAGGCCGTCCATGAAGCGGGCATCCTCCCGCAGGATCGTCTCGTTCCAGGCGTCGTCGTGGCCGCAGGCCACCTTGTAGAGTTTCTTGCCGCCAAAGGAGCGGCAGTAGGTCTGGTACTTCCTGTATTCCCAGGCGTACTGCTCCGCGGTCATGAAGCCGCCGCAGCCCCAGTTCTCATTGCCCACGGCCCAGAACGGAACGTCCCAGGGCTCCTCCCGGCCGTTGGCGCGGCGCAGGTCCGCCATGGGGCTCCTGCCCGGCATGGTGAGGTACTCCAGCCACTGCGCCATCTCCTGCACCGTGCCGGAACCGACGTTCCCGCAGACGTACGGCTCCGCGCCGATCAGGGAGCAGAAGTCCAGGAACTCGTGCGTGCCGAAGTGGTTGTCCTCCGTCGTGCCGCCCCAGTGGACGTTCACGATGCTCGGCCTTCCGGCGCGGGGCCCCACCCCGTCGCGCCAGTGGTAGGTGTCGGCGAAACACCCGCCCGGCCAGCGGAGGTTGGGCATCCGCAGCTTCCGGAGGGCCTCGATCACGTCGTTCCTCATGCCGCGGGTGTTCGGGATCGGGGAGTCCTCCCCCACCCAGATGCCCTCGTAGATGCACCGGCCCAGGTGCTCCGCGAAATGCCCGTAGATATGCCGGGAAATGCGCTGCTTCCCCTGATCCGCCTCGATGATGATCCTGTTCATCCCCGTGTTCCTCCGCGGTGCGGATCATATACCATGCGCGGGCAAAGCGGAAACCCTCACCGAACCCTCCCCAGGGACCCCGCCGCGGCACAACTGCATGCATGACAAGGGATTGCGCGCGCTGGGAGGGATGGTGCGCATCCAAAGGACGAAGGCGCCGCCTCAGTGTATATTGGATGCGGGATGATGTGATGGACGATCGAGTACTCGTTGCGGGCATGGTGGCCTACATGGAAGAGCACCTGGCGGAGCCGATCGGCACGGACGAGCTGGCCATTCGTTCCGGCTATTCGACCAACCGCCTCAGGCAGAAGTTCTACAACGTGACCGGGGAGACGCCGAGCGGATACCTCAGGAAACGCCGGCTCACCGAGGCGGCCAAGGAGATCCTGGCCGGCGGCCGGCCCATCGAGGTGGCGTTGAAGTACGGCTACAGCTCGCAGGACAACTTCATCACCGCGTTCCGGTCCTATTTCGGGATCACGCCGTCCGAGATCGCCAGGGTCGAGGACAAGTACAAGCGGTTCATCCGCAGGCTGAGGGAGGCCTATACGATCATGGAAATCGCCAACTTACAACAACCGCCTTTCAACTCCACGCTCATGGGATGCCTGAAGGGCGCCGCCGACTGCTTCGATCTGGACTACTCCACGCCGATGCTCTACGGTCTTTCGGGCTTCGCGTTCCTCGTCAACATCCACAAGGACCTCTGTCCCAGCGGCCCGTACGTCTGGAACATGACCCGTTTTCGCGCCCTCCTGGACGGACTGGGCATCGCCACTCCCGCCGTGTATGACGTGAACAGGAGGACGCCGGAGCCGGAACGCCTCAGGACGGAAAAGCTGCTGAAGGAGCACCTGGACGCGGGGGAACTGTGCATGCTGGACTTCATGGAACACCAGCTTGTCGGCGGCTACGACGAGAAGGGCTTCCTCCTGCTGCAGCCCTGGAACTGCAAGGCGGGCTCCGAGATCAAGGAGCTCACCTTCGGCACCTGGGAGCAATGCCTGGACAAGGAGGGCTGGGCGCACTTCACCGTGCTCTCCAGGAAGCCGGTGGGCGGATCCGAGACGGAGGCCGCCAGGGACGCCCTCGCCTACGCCCTGGAACTCCTGGAGAATCCGGAACCCTACGAGGTGAAGGACTACAGGATCGGACGTGCGGCCTACGACACCTGGATCTCCTGCCTGGAGCGTGGATTGGGCACCGGCCATGGGCACTGGTGGAACGCCATGGTGTGGTCCGAGTGCCGGGACATGGCCGCGGCTTTCTTCCGGGAGCTGGGGGAACTCACGGACTCCCCGGAGGCAAAAAAAGGCTGTGACGGCCTTGCCGACCTGTACAAGAAGATCGCGGAGGACCTCCAACTCCTGACGGACAGGAAGCTGGCGGCGCCCCAGCAGCTCACGCTCCTGCGCGACGCGCGGGACGCCGAAGCGTCGGCTCCCGGCATGATCCGGGAGCTGCGCGGGGCGCTGTAGGGAAACGTGACGGAAGCCGCGCCGACGGCGCGGCTTCATTCCATGCGGAACACCTCGACCAGGGGGATGCTTACGGGGGACTTGTCCGGGTTGGTGTCCATCAGGTCCGCCATGTAGGCCCACCAGCGCCGCACGACGGGGTCGGTTCCCAGATCCTGGGAACCCGATCCCCCGACGTTCTTCTGCACCGCGAAAAGGGTGTTCGTCTCCTCGTCCAGGAATATCGAATAGTCGCGGACCCCGCTGTCGTGCAGCAGTTCCTTCAGTTCCGGCCAGATGGCGTCGTGCCGCTTCTTGTACTCGTCGCGACATCCGGGTTTCAGCTTCATCTTGAAGGCTTTGCGGTTCATGCACGTGATCTTCGCCGCACGGCGGAAGCCTGTCAACAAGTCCTCACGGCATGGGAAGCAGCCCCTCGGCCAGAACGTTCCAGCCGCCGGCCTTCGGGAAGCCGGGGCACGGGGACCCCGCCCCGTCCCAGCCGCCGGCCATGAGGCCTATCGCCGCGAGGAAGGCGGAGTTCACCGGCAGATAGGCGACGCAGCCGTTCGGCTCGGCCGGCCTCCTCACGTAGCCGCACGGCATGAAGCGGATCTCGCTGGCGCCGCTTGCCACGATGTCCACCGCCCGGCCCGCATCGCCGAGTCTTGCCGCGCACATGGCGAACTGCCCCACGGACCAGCTCACGCATTTCCGGATCCCGTTCCTTCGAAGCAGCTCCTCGAAGGTCCTGCGCATCGTCTCCACGTCCACCACCGGAGTCCCGGGCAGGTAGCCGAAGGCGAGGATCATCGAGGTGGGAAGCGGGCCCTTCCCTTCGTAGAGGTCGGGGATCGTCTCGATCTCCAGGTAGCGGCCACCGCCCGTCGGAAGCGGGGCGAGCTTCCCGCGGACCTCGTCCCAATGGGGGTCGCGCGCAAGGCCCAGGCGTTCCCGCCAGACGTTGGCCGTCGAGAGTCCGTAGTGCCAGAAGGCGAGCTCGAAGGTCGGATTCCGCGTGGTGTTCTGCCCCGCCCTTTCGCTGACGTTCTTCACGGGAGGCCCGAGCACGTACCGGTCCTCCCCCTTCTCGTAGAACGCGTAGGAGGCGAGGTACTCGGCCGATGCGAAGACGATGTCCCCGTAGGCCTCCAGGGTGGCCGCCTCCGGCCGTGCCCGGAACACCAGTTCGCAGAGGTAGATCGGGTTCGGATGGTTCCAGATGATGAAGGGATTGATCCTGCCCGGCGTGGGCCTGCCGTCGATTCCCGCCATCTTGGGCCATTGGGCCCCCCGGAAGCCGTCGTCCCGCGCCGCTTTCAGGGCCCGGGGGAGGATGGACTTGTACCAGGACAGGCCCTTCTCCAGAAGGGAGACCCTCCCCCACTGGTAGAAAGGGGCCGCGTGCCAGAAGTACATCTCCGTGTTGTGCTTGCCGAACCAGCTGATCTGGGCCAGTCCCGTCTCGGCCGGAGGCATGGACCCCGCGTAATGCACGCGCATCAGGTAGAGGGACAGGATGGTCCGGCGCTCCAGCTCGAAGGCCCGCGCATCGTCACACCCGGAAAAATCGACTAGGCCGCCCTCCAGCCAGTATTCCTTCCAGCCGCGCGCGCTGGAGGCCTCCAGGCCGCCGAAATCGAGGGGATCGCATGCCGGCTTCCCGTCTTCCAGGAATTCCAGGCAGACCCACGCCGATTCCGCGCCGGGAAAGGCGAGCCGGAGGTCGTGCGGCCCCTCCCGCCGCAGTCCGGAGGCCGGAGAAGAGGTCAGCACGACCCGATACGTCAAATCGTCGAGTTTCCGTTCGATGACATGGCGCCCGGGCCCGTCCGGGTCCGCCTTCGTGGCGTGGCGGCCGTCCTCCCCCCAGACGAGGGGGGGGTTGTTGCCCTTTCCCAGGTCATGGCGGTACGGGAAGCGCAGGCGGAAGCCCAGGCGGCCCGCGGCGAGGAGGCCGGAGGCGATTGAGAATCCGACGGCGCTCCGTTCCGCATGGGCCAGGGTGCGCACAGAGACGGGAACACCGGCAAGCCGGAAGTCGCTGCGCGCCTCCCCCGTCCACAGGTCGAGGCTTCGCGAGACGGCGCCCACGTCGAACTCGCTCACGTCCCTTCCATCGAGCGATAGTCCGATCGTCCCGAGGGGGGCCCGGTGCGGATTTTCCCGGAAGTACCTGCCGGCCGGGCCGTCCTGGAGGCTCGCGTAGCGGACGGACCTTCCATGGAAATCGGAAGGTTCCATGGCGTCCTCCAGCCGCAGCCCCTCGGGGTTGGGATAGGAGTGCCACGCCCAGCTCGAGAGGGTTTCCAGGGGGATGCCGCGCTCCCAATGGGAGCCCTCGAAGCATTGCGTGCCCGTGGCGTCCATGGTGTAGGCGAAGTCCCCATTGCCCACGGTGAATGCGGCCTCGGGATCCAGGTCCGCCGAACGGACGGTATGCCGCCTAACAACGAGTTCCCTGTCGATGGATCGTCCCATATTTCATTGACAGCATATCATAGGCATGCTATCTTTTGAAATCCGAATTCCGTATCCGCAACGATATGGAGGGGACAGGGGCCGTGTCGACGGGAACGACGCTCGCGAAAATCCGCAAAAACCCGGTCATGCACCTGATGCTCCTTCCCGGCCTGGCGTACTTCGCCCTGTTCAAATACTGGCCGATGTGGGGCCTCCTCATGGCCTTCCAGAACTTTTCCCCCTATTCCGGATTTTTCGGGAGCAAGTGGGTCGGCCTGGAGCATTTCCGCCGGATCTTCTCCAGCGCGGATCTGCCGATGATATTCGGCAACACGATCATCATCGCCTTCATCAACCTGTTCTTCTATTTTCCCATGCCCATCGTCATCTCCCTCCTTCTCAACGAGGTGCGCAGATCCTGGTTCAAGAGGACCGTCCAGACGATGATCTATCTGCCCCACTTCCTTTCCTGGGTCGTCATCGCTTCGATCTTCTTTTCGTTCTTCACCCTCGACGGCGGCCTGGTGAACAACGTCCTCAACGGGATGGGGATGGAAAGCTTCAATTTCCTCATGAATCCCGCCATCTTCAGGCCCCTGCTGCTCTTCCAGGTATTATGGAAGGAATGCGGATGGGGAACGATCATCTTCCTCGCGGCCCTGGCCGGAGTCGACGTGGGGCTCTACGAGGCGGCATGGATGGACGGGGCGGGCCGCTGGCGCCAGCTCTGGCACGTCACGCTGCCCGCCATCCGGTCCACCATCGTCATCCTGCTCATCCTGCGCATGGGAAACTTCCTCGACACCGGCTTCGAGCAGATCTTCCTCATGATCAGCCCCCTCACCCGGTCCGTCGGGGAGGTCTTCGACACCTACATCTACACCACGGGCATCTCGAGCGGCCAGTTCTCCTATGCCACGGCCATGGGCCTCTTCAAGTCCGTGGTGGGCCTCGTCCTCATTGGCGTCTCCAACCAACTGGCCAAGAGGTTCGGCGAGGAGGGGATCGTATGAAAGGGGCTCCATCCCATGCCGATTAGGAGCCGGACGGTGGGAAGCCGGATCGCCGACATCCTCATCTACGCCATCCTTGCCGCCTACGCCGTGGCCACCGTCCTGCCCATGATCTACGTGTTCGCCGGTTCCTTCGCCACCTCAGAGGAGCTGGCGGCCAAGGGCTTCCTCCTCTTCCCCTCCCGCTTCTCCCTGGCGGCGTACAGATACATCTTCTCCACGGACACGATGGTGCGGTCCTTCGGGGTCACGGTGCTGATCACGGTCACCGGCACCCTGGTGAACATCGCCATGACGGGACTCATGGCCTACCCCCTGGCGCACACCGACATCGCCGGCCGCAAGCTCATCATTTCCCTCGTGACCTTCACGCTGATCTTCGGCGGGGGCATGATCCCGGGCTTCCTGGTCGTGAAGAGCCTGAAGCTGATCAACACGTTCTGGTCCCTGATCATCCCGGGGGCCATCTCCACCTTCAACCTCATCGTGCTGAAGAACTTTTTCCAGCAGATCCCGGCGGAACTGGAGGAATCGGCCCGCATGGACGGGGCGCACGAACTGTCCGTGCTGTCCCGGATCGTCCTTCCCCTGTCCGCCCCGGCCATTGCCACCTTCTCCCTGTTCTACGCTGTGGGGCACTGGAACTCCTTCTTCTCCGCCATCCTGTACATCAGCGACTCGCGCCTCTGGCCCATCCAGGTCATCCTGCGGCAGATCATCATGCTGTCCCAGTCCATCGGGGACCTCGCCGAGGCGGGGGAGGTCGTGCCGCCGCCGCAGGAAACCATCCAACTCGCCGTCATCGTCGTGGCGACGGCGCCGATCCTGGCCGTCTATCCCTTTCTGCAGAAGCATTTCGTGAAGGGGATGATGCTCGGTTCCATCAAAGGGTAGGGAGGAAAGAATGAAACCATGGAAGATTCCGGTCATCGCGTTCCTTGCGGTCGCTGTCGCTTTCTCCGCGTCCGCCCAGGCGAAGGGAAAACCCCGTAAGGTCACGCTCATGACGCAGACCTTCGGGGAGAACCCGAAGCCGGACAACTTCATCGTCCGGGCCATCGAGGAGGCCACGAACTCGGACATCGAATTCCTCTGGGTCCCCTCCACCAGCTACAAGGACAAGCTGACCGTGACCCTGGCCGCGGGGGATCTGCCCAACATCATGCTCATCACGGATCCCAAGCAGTCGACCTTCATCGACGCCTGCGAGCACGGCGCCTTCTGGGACATCGAGCCGTACCTGAAGGAGTTCCCGGTGTTCCTGGCCAAGGCGGACCCCGTGCGCCTCGACATGACGCGGATCTACGGAAAGCTCTACGGGATCTACAGGCACCGCGACATCGGCCGCTCCGGATACGTCGTGCGCAGCGACTGGCTGAAGAATCTCGGGATCGAGTCGCCCCGTTCCGTGGACGCGTTCTACAACATGCTCGTGAAGTTCGTCAACAACGACCCGGACGGCAACGGCCGCAAGGACACCTTCGGGGCCGTGACGGAGAAGGGCCATTCCTTCGGGCCGCTCCTCGCCCCCTTCGGCGTGCCCAACGGCTGGTGGGTCGACGCGGGCGGAAGCGTGCGCAACATGGCCGAGTCCGACAGCATGATCGAAGGCCTGAAGTTCGTGCGCAGGCTCTACAGCGAGGGGCTGCTCAACAAGGACTACCTGACCGCCCCCGACTCGGGCGCCCTGTTCCGCAAGGGCAATGCCGGCGTCCGCATGGGCGGGACCGTGGACGACCTGGGGCCGTCGAACTGGACCCAGATCACGGCGAACTACCCCAATGCCGCCTATGACGGAATCCCGCGGCTCGACGGACCGAAGGGGTCCCTGAGCTTCGCCTCCGGCGGCGGCTTCAATGGGGTGTACGCCTTCCCGGTGAGTTCCAACAGGTCGAAGGAGGACCTGCGCTTCTGCCTCGCCCTGATGGACAGGATCAACGAGGCGCCCCTCATCAACACGCTCGTTTGGGGCATCGAGGGCACCCATTACAGGAGGGACGGCAGCGCGGCGTACCGCGACGGCAAGGCCCAGGTGGACGCCTATGCCCGCGACGCCTACTCGCTCCAGCAGCTCTACCTCACCAACGCGAACTCCTTCACCTCCAACGATCCTTCCGGCCTCCGGGCGATCGAACTGCGGACCTACAACGAGATGCCGGGCCACATCGTCACGGATCCCACCTACACCTTCATCTCCCCGACCTGGACGCAGAAGAGCGGGGAGCTCAACCAGATCCTGAGCGACGCGAGGGGCCAGTTCATCGTCGGCGCCATCGACGAGGCCGGTTACAAGGCCGCCGTGAAGAAGTTCCTCTCCTCGGGCGGCGCCGAGGCGGAAAAGGAATACACCGCGCTCTACGCCAGGTCGAGGAAGTAGGAAGGACTCCCTTCGGAGCGGAACGCCCCGGCTTAAAACCGGGGCGTTTTCATGATCGGCGGCGCCACGCGTCCCCCGCGCCGATGCCGAGCAGGTACCAGTGCGGGAACGGGGCGTGCCTGCGGTGCAGCGCGCCGGAAGGCCGCGGTGAGAACGCCGGAGGCCGCGGGGACGTCCGTCAGGCGCACGGGACCTCCGCGGTCCGGGCTCCCGCCGTTTCGACGTCGAACATCACATAGGCGCTTTCCCCGAGGCGCTCCACGGCGAGGGGGACGGGCGCGCCGTCCACGGCGAGGGACCGGGGCATCCAGCCTGCCGGCAGGAGCAGGCGGACGCGCGCGGCGCGCCCGGAGCCCGCGAAGGCCAGGCGGCAGAGCCTCCGCGGGCGGTCCAGCGTCAACCGGTAGGAGAAGTAGGCGTCGTTGGCCGCGTAGCGCACCGTCGCCGAGCAGTCGCAGCGGTCCGTGACGGCCCATCGCGGAGAGACCTCCACGTCCGTGAGGCGGGTGCGGAGGTCCCGGATCCCCGCGATGCCCTCCAACAGGGCCTCGAGCCATTGCGCCATGCCCCAGCCGGCCTGGGGCACCTCATTGGTCGTGCGGAATCCCGGCGTCCCGTCGGACCAGTACCAGACGTGCACGCGGTCCCCGGTGCGGTCGAGGTGCCCGACGTATTGCCGCAGGAGCTCCAGGCCGTAGGGCTCCCGTCCGTTGCGGAAGCAGGCGCGGGCCAGTTCGCCTCCGACGAACGGCATCAGGCCTCCATTGGCGTATCCTCCCTGGTGAAGGAACGGCTCGTGGAAGCATCCCAGGGAGTCCGGATACCCCGGCTGGAGGCTCCACCAGGGATAGGCGTCCCCCGTGGAATCCTGCCGTCTCCGGTACTCCCGGATGATCGAGTCGGACATCGGTCCGTCCGCCAGTCCCCGGGTCATGGCCCAGACGTTCCCCATGGCCAGCTGCTCCGCCTCGTCGAAGCCCGGATGCTCCATGGGAACCAGGTGCCTGTGATGCCTGTAGAAGCGTTCGCCCCAGAGGAGCCTGTTGGCCCGCTCCCGCAGATCCTCCGCCCTCCGGCCGTAGAGGGCGGCCTCCGCCGCGTGTCCCAGGGCGCCGTGCATCTCCTCCATGGCGCGGAAGGCGGCGTAGTAGCCGGTCTGGTCGCAGGTGGCCGTCACGGCGCATTCCTTTTCCTCGAGCCCCCCGATGCGCATCCCGAAATCCCACGTGTCGCAGGTATGCTGGCGGCGTGCAAGTCCCGTGGCCGCGTCCCAACGCGCCGGGTTGCCGGTGGCGAAGGCCAGGGCCCGTTCCGCGGCAGGAAGGCGCCTCTCCATCCAGGCGTCGTCCCCCGTGATCCTCCAGATCTCCCGGATGCCCAGGGCCAGGATGTACTCATTGTCCGACTCGGCGGGCATCCGCCAGGTGTTCCCGTCCCGCAGGATGCCGTCCGGCACGCTGCCGTCGTCGCCCATGGCCTCGATGAACGGATCGATGCCCTCCGTGACGCGCGTCTCCCAGTGCCGGTAGGCCGGGAGCGTGTAGAGGGAATCGCGGAGCCAGACGCCGTCCAGCCTCCATGTGTCGGCGGAGACGTAGCCGACCAGCGTTCCGAGCGGTCCGGAAGCCGCGCCGGACCCCACCCGGTCCTCCGGACGGTACTCCCGGCGGTTGAGACGCAGCGCCTCCCGCGTACGGGGGACCAGTCCGTCGAACACCGGATCCCCCGTCCGCACGGAGGTGGAGCAGTCCAGGAGAAAACAGGCGAAGCGGCTGTGGCGCGGTTCCCCCGGGAAATGGAGGAACACCCTTTGGACGCCGAGGGATCCGCCGGCCTGGAACCGGGCCTCCCCGCGGCCGTCGCGAAGGGCGAGATCCGTCTGGAAATAGAAGCGGCCGGAGGCGTCCTGGACGCGCAGCCTGCAGGAAGGATCGCGACCGGGGCTCCCGCCCCGTCCCGTCACCCGCACCGTCACAGTATCGAGCGGCCCGTACTCCCTGCGGTCCGTCGTGACATCGCCGTAGGCGGCCATGGTCGCCTCGAAGGGAATGCTCATGCGGGGATGGTAGTTGCCTGACCATGGGCCGTCAAGGATATAATGGAAGCCAGGAAACCCATCTCAGGGAGGTCGCGCAGCCATGGCCGAACCGTATTTTCTGGTCTCGACTCCGGAGTTCCCCAAGGAGCAGATCCAGCAATGCTGGGACGCGGGGTGCAATGTCAGGAAGATCTGGAACGAAGGCGGTCTGTATCACGTCTACGGCACCACGGAGAGCGCCCGGGGCCAGCAATGGCAGACAAGGCATTCGTCGAAGGAGTTCTTCGAGGGTGCGAAGGAGCTTATCGACCAAAATTACCGGCTCCTGTCCCTGGCGGTGAAGGACGGGGAATGGTTTTCCGTCTACGAGGAGCAGGACCCGGACGCCTGGGTCCAGTTCAAGGCCTTCGTGTGGGACGAGATGGACCTCGACAACGTGAAGCCCCTGTGGAACGAGGGATACTACATCACCGACGCGGCCTATGACCGGGAACAGTACGCCCTGCTCCTGGCCGCCAACCCGAAGATCGAGCGGCAGGCGGGGCTGTTCTGGAAGACATGGCCGCAGGAGGCCGTCGAAAACTACCAGGCGGAAGGCTACGCGATCTCGAAGATCATGTTCACGGCACAGTCCGTCTTCATCACCATGGACAAGTACGCGGACCTGGAAAGCGTCGTCTACGTCCGGGAGGACGCGGAGGAGTTCCCCACGGCGAAGACGGAAGAGGCGCTGGACCAGGGCTACGGGCTCATCTCGATCTGCCGCCTTCAGGGCGTCTGGTTCAACACCCTGATCCGCCGCAACGAGATCGGCCCGACGGGGACCTAAATGCGGTGCCGGGCGTCCCCGTGGCGGACGTCGTACGTCGTGGGCCGGTCCGGCCCGTCGAACTCCGTGACGCAGAAGGGATTGTCCATCCGCGGATACGGGCCCAGGCCCACCGTCCTGCCCCCCACCCGCAGCGGCCCATCCCAGCCGAAGCTCATCTCGCCGAGGGACGGGGAGAGGTAGCGTAGGGCGGCGGCATCCCCCTGCGGCCGCGACGCGGCCAGGGAGGCGCAGAAGGCGTCGAAGCCGGCGCACGTGCCGGAATCGCCAAGCTCGCAGATCCAGGCATTGACGCGGCCGTCGGCGACCAGTTCGTAGGGCGTGGGGCTCTCCCCCCCGGCCAGCGGCAGCAGGGGAACCACCAGGGGATCCGGTTCCGCCCAGCGGGCGGGCGCCAGGGACCAGAGGCCCACATAGGCGTCGGCGAGGCGGCCCATCACCCAGCCCCCCTCCTCGCGGACCTCGTCGAAGGCGTAGCGCGGGAAGAAGGCGTGGGTCCGATCGAGCCCCGGCGGACGGCGCAGGATCTCCGGCAGGGGATTGGCCGCCGCCGCGGGATGGACGGCCGGCACGGAACGGTACAGGCAGAGGGCGACATTGCGGCAGGCGGCCGCGCGCGGCATGATGCCATTGCCGTGCCAGTAGTCCGGCCTGCTGCGTCCGGTGTCCGCGGCGCCCGGATGCGTGGTGTAGACCACCGCGCGGTCGCCCAGCGTGGCCTGCCAGACGTGCGCCTGCCAGCCGTACTGGCCCTTGCGGAAGTCCTGGGCGCAGGAAAGCATGGCTCGCGGCGAACGCCAGGTGTAGAGGTTGGCCTGCGACATGCCCTGGTGGTCCGAAGGGGGCACCCAGGCGAGCCCCTGCGCCTCGCTGCGTCGGTAGTAGTCGTATGCCGCCTTGATCTTGGGGTACTCGACGCGATGGGCCTCCGGACAGAAGGCCATGGAGGCGTCGATCACCAGGCGGTGATGGAAGTTCTGGCAACCCCAGAAGAACATGAGATCCTCAGGGTCGGAGGGGTCCACCCCGTGGCCGCGCGCCTCCTCCATGTCCAGGCTGTGGCGCTCCCTGGCCTCGAAGGTGGAATCCACGTCCCGGGCGATCCGGACCACGGCGTCCGGCGTCGTGTAGCCGCTGCAGGCGAGCATCGTGGCGCCGTTGTGGAAACCGGTCAGGCCCCCGATCCCGAAGGCCATCCAGGCGAGCGTCCCGGTGCTCTCGTTCAGCGGATTGAGCAGCAGGCGCGCGTAGGTACGCCCATGGGGGGATCCGAAGACGCCGCGGAAGGAGTTCACGGCCATGTGCAGCAGGATCAAGTCCGCCACGCGTTTCGCTTCGCGGCGCACGCCGTCGTCCGGGGCATACTCCGCGAGGTTCAGCACGGCGAGGAAATCCTCCTCGTAGTAGCAATTGGAGTTCCACTCGGAAAAGCCGAACCGGATGCGCCAGTCCAGCCATCTGCGGACGTGCCGCATGGCATGCTCCGCGTGCCACCTGCCGTTCCTGCCGTTGTTGGAGAAGGTCTCTTCCGGCCAGAGGCTTGCGACGAGAAGCTCGTTCGAGTGGTAGAGGATCTGGTGGTTCTCCGTGGAGAAGATCATCCCCTTGCAGCCCGGCTCGTCGACCCAGTAGGTGAAGCGGAGCATCGAGGCGCGGATCCCGTCCCTCATGGCCGCGTCGAGCAGCCGGGAGACGGGATACCTGTAGAGCATGCGCACCAGCGCGGCCAGGTCGAAGTCCGCGCAGTCGATCCTGTCGTCCATGCGCCCGAGGGATCGGCGGACGGCTTCGGCGTCCAGGGGGACCGTATCCAGGCCGCGGCGTTCCAGTTCCAGGCGGCCGATCTGTTCGCAGGCATTGCCGGCCCTCTCCTGCGGGGGCAGATACGGAGAGAGCCGTCTGCCGGGGTCGAAGGCCAGGCTTTTCAGGTAGTCGATGCGCCGCCGTTCGATGTCGGATTCCATGGTCGGACAGTATGTCGGGATCGGTTCCGAACGTCAAACGGATGCGCCCAAACGTCCTGCAGGCAGGTCCGCAGGCTCTCCCGGACGTGCCCGTCCCGCCCGACGGTCCGCGAGGCCGATCCGATGCCGCCCTTGAGGCCGTGGCAGGACATGCCCTTGCCGGCGCCGACGTCCCCCTCCTCGAAGTCCTCGCGCGCGTCCCCGATGGCCCGAAGGACGTGGGGTCCCTTCACCGCGCGGAGGCGGATGTCGCTCAGGTAGGAATCGTTGCACTCGCAGACCGCGGGATTGAACGAGGTCACGTCGATGCCGTCGCGCACGCACACGCGGATCGTCCAGTCCACCAGGGCGTCGGAGACCAGGCCGACGTTCAGGGTGTTGGTGTGCAGGATCGGGCTTTCCAGGAGGCCGAGCTCCTCGATCTGGATCAGGCCCGTCGATTTGCCGTACCCGTTCAGCACGACCGCGGCGGCCGGAAGCTTCGCGGCAAAGACATTGCCGGGCGAAGGGAGGACGGCCGTGACTCCCGTGAGGGCGCTCCCGTCCTCCACGGTGCAGTGGCCCACCCGGACCCCCGGAACGTCGCTGATCCTGTTCCGCCCGCAGGCAGCTCACCCGTGACGATCCCGAAGTCCCTGGCCCTCAACCGAACCGGCATGCATGGCCTCCTTGCGCACTGCCAGGATAGGCCCCATTCAACGAATCTTCAACGTTTCACCCCTAAGATCAGATCCACGCGAACGGGAGGAATCCATGGAAGGAAAAAAACTCATGAAGAGCCTGGCAACGCTCCTGGTGCTGGTCATGTGCCTGCAGTCGACGGGTGCACAATCCGCCATGATCTCCGAATACTGGGTGAAGGCCGGCGCGGCGGGCGACGGTTCATCGAAGCAGAATCCCTCGGGAAAGCTGCAAGAGCTCCTGGCCGGAGCAAAGCGGGGCGACGTGTTCCACGTGGCCGAAGGCGAATACTACGGCCGGTCCGACACGGGGGAGTTCGCCGTCAATGTCCCCAACGTCGCCATTGTCGGCGGCTACGACGCGGGCTTCGACACGCGAAATCCATTCAAGCACATGACCATCCTGAAACGCAAGCCGGGAATCAAGACCGATTACACGAAGACCCTCGGCGGCATCATCGCGATGGATCCAGAAGCCCATGCGACGGGCAGGATCGCCTCCTGCGCGGGCCTGATCCTGGACGGCCTGATCCTGGACGGGGCCACCCGCAACGATTACGCTCCCAACGACCGGCGGCTCATCGCCAACGGGTCCTGGAAGGAGCCAATCGTCAAGCTACTCGCTTCCGACGCGTTCATGGCGGCGAACGTCAAGTTCCGCAACTGCGTCATCATCAACGGCTACTATCAGGGCATCTACGTGAAATGGCACGGGGATCTGAACGAGGTCTCCAACTGCCTGATCGTGAATAATATGATCTACGGCATCGACATGACCGGAGCCCAGCCGGAAAGGACATCCCCGGAGGGCAACATGACCGGAGCCTCCATCCTGATCGAGAACAACACCATCGGGTACAACTGGGCTAACGACAAGTCGGGATCGGGCCAGGGCATTCTCCTCAAGGGCGGCGGGAAGGTGGTCAACAACGTAATCGCCTTCCTGCAGGGCACAAGGGCCGCCCTCGTGGCGTCGCCGGAACCCAGGACGGTGTCAGGGAACGTCATCTGGGTCACGGCGGAGACGGACTCGGGACAGGTCCCGGAAGGCGCCGAAAAGGCCAATCCGGGATTCATGCCGGATTCGAACTACTTCGAGTCCTTCACCGGCAATGCGGCCAAGTTCGGCACCATCCCCCTGGACGTCATCAATCCGGAACGGGCGGCACGGGGCCTAAAGACCATCGACAAGGTCGGCGCCGCATCGGCGCCGGAGAACGTGGCTTACGGCAAGGAATACCCGGTGAACGCGGACCTGTTCGCCGCCTTCACATCGAAAATCCCCGGCAAGGGATTCCGTACCGACGTGGGCTTCCAGTCGTACTCCCCGCGGGATGCGGACCTCCAGGGCATGAAGGCCGCCGCAACGGGCGAATACCGGGAGGTGACTTTCGATCAGCTCAAGGGTAAAGGCAATGCATCGACGTTGGACGGCAAACGCGTGAAGATCCGCGCGGGCTTCAATTCGAGGATGATGGGACGTTGGCTTCCCAAGTACGGCTTCAGCGCCGTGGATCACGTGGCCTGGGAACTGCGCAAGCCCGGCAGCGGCCAGGAGAACGTCTCCGAGAAGATCATGGCCTACGCCCTGATCGGCAGCCCGGCTTCCAACCGTTTCAATGAGGTGGGCAACAAGGGCAGCCGCCAGAGGACATGGTCTTCCGGGGTGAACGTCTACGGCATCCTCTACGCCGAGGGACAGGGCTCCCATCCCTGGAGCATCCTCGTGGAAGCCATCGACTGATTCCGGAGCCTATCCTTTCGGCCGGCGAAGAAGTATCGTGAAACCGGGAAACGAAACGTGATCACGATCGGGCTTTTCGGCACATTCCACATCAGTGCGGACGGCAAGCCGGTGGTCCTCCCCTACCGCCAGACGGAGGCGGCGCTGATCCACCTGCTTGTTTCCCATCCGGATCCGGTAGAAAAGGACCTTCTGGCGGAACTCCTGTGGCCCGCACGTCCCCCCGGCGTGGCACGGGGCAACCTCCGCCATGCGGTCCACGCCCTGCGGACGACGGCCGGCCTGAAGGACATCCTGGTTTCCACGAACACCCTCCTTTCCCTGGAGCGGCTGGACGGGATGCGCTGCGACTACCTCGACTTCAGGGACCTGATCCGGACGGCCGGGAAGGGAGCCCGGGCGGCAACCGACGCGGTCCGCGCAGCCATCGGGCTTTACGGGAACGGCCTCCTGGAGACATTCGGGGCGGAGCCTTCCCGGGAATACGGGTTCTGGCTCTATACGGCGAGGCGGTCGTGCGCCAAGCAGCTGTTCTCCTTCCTGTTCGCAGCGATTCCGGACCTCTGCAACCGGCGCGAGGACGCGCTGCTAACCGAAATCGCGGAGTTTCTTGTCCTGAGGGAACCGTACGACACGGGACTGTACGAGTTCCTCCTCCGCTCCCTGATCTCCCGGGGTGAACCCCGCTTGGCGGACCGGATCCACCGCGGCGCATCCGAGGTCATGGGGAAGGGAGGGGACCGGGAGGCGATGAACGGCCTGGCGGAGATCGCGCGCAGGATTTTCCCGGCGGACAGTTTCCCCATCAAGAAGAGGCTCCCCCCGCCCCTGCTCCCGCTCGTGGGCAGGAGGGAGGAATGCACCGCCGTGGCGGCCCTCCTGAAACGGCCGCAGGTGCGGCTGGTCACGATCGCGGCTCCCGGCGGCTACGGGAAGACGAGTCTTGCCGTGGCCCTGGCACGGGAAATCGATGCGTCCCTCTTCCCGGACGGGATCTTCTTCGTCTCCTTCCGCGACTGCCCGGACGGCAACACCGCCCTGCACCGCCTCCTCGCGCGCCTGGACGTCTCCAATGGCGGAGATCCCGAGGAGGCCCTCCTGCGCTACCTCGGGGACAGGAAGCTGCTCCTGCTGTTCGACGAGCTGGAGGGCGCACCGTTCGTAGCCGGCCTGATCGATGGGCTTCTCAACCGGTGCGCTGGGATGAAGATCCTTTCCACTTCCCGCCGGGAGCTCGGGTTGAACGTCGAATGGATCTACAGGCTTCCCCCATTCGGGAGGATCGGGGAGGCCCGGGAGCTGTTCACCCTCACCGCGGAGCGCAAGACGGGGAAGACGTCGTGGACCAAAGAGGAGACGGGGGCCGTGGAGGAGATCTGTGGGGCCGTCGATGGCATCCCCCTCGCCATCGAGCTGGTCGCCTCCCGGATCGGCGCGGCGGACGGGACGGCCCTCACCGGCATGCTGGCCCACCTGGTGGACAGTTCCGCCGCCCGCATGGAACGGATGGAGAGGATCATCGAATACCAGGTGGGCCTGCTGGACGGATCGGCACGGGACGGCTTCCCGCTCCTCGCGCTGTTCCGGGACCGCTTCGACAGGGAGGCGGCCTGCGGGGCGTTCCGGATCGACGGTGCGGCGTTCGATGGGTATTACAGGCTTTCCCTCGTATGGCCCGCAGGAAAAGATATGTTCCGGCTGCATGCCCCCGTGCGGTCCTGGTGCCTCTCCCTGCTCCGCAGGACGGGACGCTTCGAACCCGGTTTCCGCCGTCTGTGCTCCCATCTGGCGGAGGCATCCCACAGGCATTTTCTCCGCCTGTTCTCCCTCGCCGGGGATCCCCTGGCCATCGTGGAGCGGTATGCGGGGGAGCTCGAAGAGGCATGGCTCCACGCCCTCCGTTCTGGGGACTGGGACATGGCGATGAAGATCGCCATTCCCATGGGAAGCTACCTGCACTACCATGGCATGACGCGGAAGGGTCAGGAGCTTTTCCGAGTGAAGCTCCAGGAAATCCTCGACGCCGATCCGGGGGACCCGGGTCCCGGAGGGTACCACGGGATCCTGCATATCGCCCTGATCTGCACGGTCCTCGCCCTGCAGATCGACGACAGGGACTACGGCCTCGGCCTGCTGGAGACCATGCGGCGGCTGGACGCGCGTTCGGGAATGGGATTCCTCGCGGAACGGGAAGGCATGGAGGATCCCTACAGGGTGTATCTCGTCATCTCCTTTCCATGGGTAGAGGGGCTCTATGCCCTTCGGGCGGGGGACCGGGCCAGGGCCCGGGACCTTTTCCTCGAATCCCGGCGCAGGGCGGTGCGGTACTCCGCCCCTTTGTGCCGGGTGTACGTGGAGATCCACCTTGCCACGGTGGAGTTCGAAAAGGATCCCCGGTATGCGATGGACCTCCTGGAAAACGCATTACGGTCCAACCACGGCAAGCACATCGTGGGAATCCGCAGCGACATCTTCCTTCTGCTGGCCCGATTCTGCATGGCCCGGGAGAGGACGGAAGAGGCGGTGGCCCATGCCGAGGCGGTCTTGGAGGAGGAGCAGCGTCGGCCCTCTTCCAGGACTGAAATGGAGGCCCTCTTCCTGCTCGCCCTCCTTCATGTCGGAAGGAGTACGGACCGGGAGATCCCCCGGATGTACCTCCTCCGGGCCCTCCAGGCCGCCGGGAAGAACGGCCTCTTCTCCATTGCAGTCGATTCTTCGCTGGCCTTCGTCCACCGCTGGGTCGATCTTTTCGAGACGATCCCGGACTGGGAAACCTATGAAAGCATCTCCGCCCTCACACGCGGCCCGGGAATGGGGAAGCGGAAGGAGGATCTGGACCGGCTCTTCGGACTGGCCTGAGCCGGTCCGTCGCCGCTTCCAGCCCCGGGTTTCATTGATTCTCGTATTTCTCCACCTCGTCGTTCACGAACTCCAGCCTCACCTTCGCCTCCCGGAACATCCCTTCGCTGTCCGCCCCGGCGTGGTAGCGCCTCTGGCAGACGACGCGCACGATGCCGCAGTTGATGATCATCATGGCGCAGGCCCGACAGGGGGTCATGCGGCAGTACAGGGTGGCCCCGCCGATGCCGACGCCGCGCTTGGCCGCCTGGCAGATGGCGTTCTGTTCGGCGTGGACCGTCCGGACGCAGTGCTGCGTGACGGAGCCGTCCTCGTGGACGGTCTTCTTGAGCTGATGGCCCGCCTCGTCGCAGTGCGGCAGGCCGGCGGGCGCGCCGACGTAGCCCGTCACGAGGATCTGGTTGTCCCGCGCGATGACGCAGCCGGAACGGCCCCTGTCGCAGGTGGCTCGTTTGGCGATCGCACCGCTCACCTCCATGAAGTACTCGTCCCAGCTGGGGCGCTTGTAGGCTCCCTCCGGCATGCCGTCCTCCGTTTCCGTCCGGATCATAGGGCCGCGGGCGGCCCGGAAGCAAGCGAGCGGCGTCCGGGCCCTTGACGATCGGGACAACGGCGGTCCAATCTTGCGGGCGGGGGAACCGGGCATGGCCACCTACAGGAATCTGGTATTCAAGGGCGGGGGGGTCCGCGGGATCGCCTACCTGGGCGCCATGGACCGGCTGTACCGCAACGGCCTCATGCGGCGGATCGAGCGGACGGCCGGCACTTCCGCGGGCGCCATCACGGCGACGGTCGTGGCGCTGAACTACCCGCGTTTCGAGGACCTGAAGGCCGTGGCGGACAGCCTGGAGTACCGCAGGGTCCCCTCCAAGGGGGATTTGCCCGCCAAACAGGCCGCGCTGCTGAAGAAAAGCCCCCTCCTGCTGCAGAGGCAGTTCCAGGGCCTGTCGGCGAACATGCAATGCTCCCTGCGTTTTCTCCAGGAGAAGGGCTGGTATTCCAGCCAGTATCTCTACGGCTGGCTGCGCGACCTCATCGCGGGCCGATTCGCCGTGCGGAAGGACGCCTACACGTTCCGCGATTTCCGGGACGCCGGCCTGCACGTCGAGGGACGGCCCTTCCTGGACCTCTACGTCACCGGGACGGACATCTCCAACCGCACGAGCAGGGTCTTCTCGTACGACACAACCCCGGACATGGAGGTGGCGCTGGCGGTCCGCATCTCCATGTCGATCCCCATCTTCTTCGAGTCCGTCGAGTTCCGGTACCCGGGAACCGCGGAGCCGCAACTGTACGCGGACGGCGGCATCATGTGGAACTATCCCATTGGACTGTTCGACGGTCCCTCGTTCTCGAAGAAGCCGGGCGCCAATCCCGAGACCCTTGGCCTGTTCGTCTTCCATACGCCCACCGACGCGGACAGCCGGGGCGTGCGGAACACGGTCCAGTACGTGGGGGCCCTGTTCGAAACGCTTCTCCTCGTGCAGGAGCGCCTCGTCCTGCAGGAGGAAAGGCGCAGGGGAAGGACGATCTTCATCGACGACGGGGGCATCGCCTCCACCGATTTCGACGTCGAGCCGGGGGACGCGTCCTATCTGCGCCTCTACCGGTCCGGCGAGGCGGCTGCGGAGGAGTTCTGCGCCGACGGCCGGAAACACGGGGAACGGCTCATCCGCAGCATCCAGGAGGTGTTCGGCTGGAAGGGCGCGGAGGACTGATCCGCGGCCTCCGACAGGATGGCGAAGCGACGCAGGGTACGCCCTGTTCCTGTCAGGCCATGGCCTGGACGGCTGTGTACCCCCATTCCTCGTCGGCGCGGCGTCGGGGATTCCCGTGGGCCGGGTGACGCGGGACGGAAGGCACTGCGCACCGTCCGACGCGGCGACGACGTCTTGACTCCGCGGCGGCGATCCCGCAAGAGTACGCCATGTCCGATTCCGTGGTATCCGCCTCCTTGTCCTCCTGCCGCGCCTTCCTGGACGGAGACGTCTTCGTCGTGGAGAACGACAGGATCCGCCGCGAGTTTCTCTGGAACGGCGGAAACCTGGCAACCCTCCGCATCCGGGACCTCACGCGCGGTGTCGCCTACGAGACGGCGGAAAGGGACCCGGACTGCGCGTTCCCCGGGGAGACGGCCCTGGCGTCGGACGGGACCTTCCGCGTCCGCGAGGTGCCCGCCTCGACCGTCGCGGGGGAGGCGCTCGCGGTGGACGTGGGGTTCCGTCTCGGCGGCCTCGAGGTGAGGCGGACCTTCACGCTGCGGCCCGGCGTGCCGGCCCTCTCCTGCTCCCTCCGTCTCCGCGGCCGCGCCGCCTCCGCCTCGTGGACCTCCGCCGCGGAGGCCTGGGAACGGCGGGCCCCGGAAACCATGAGCCCGCGCCTGGACCGGCTGCCGCTGCCGTCCCCGAAGGCGCGCGTGACCGCCGTGGAGCTGTTCGACGTCACGGACCACAACAACAACCTGGCGCGGACCTGGGGCGTCCTGCCGTACACGGTACCCCTCATGCTCCCGGGCAACATCCTCCTGGCCGCCGACCGTACCCGGGACGCGGGCCTTTTCGTCCTGAAGGACGGCCCCTGTGCCGCAGTGCAGCTCGCCAATCCGGGCTACGACTTCTCGCTCACGCAAAAAGGCCTCCGGGTCTACGGGGCGGGCGCGGAGCCCGGCAACCTGCGGGAGGACTCCTGGATCCCCTGCTACGGGGACACGGTGGGCGTTTCCGGCGCCGGAGACCTCGCGCTGCTGCTCTCCCTCAAGGCCCATCTCGCATCCATGCGCCGCTACCTACCGCGGCGGGATCCCATGATCATGCTCAACACATGGGGCGACTGCGGGGCGGACAGGAGGATCGGAGAGGCCTCCTTCAACCTCGACGTCACAGCGGGACGCCGTTTCGGCTATCATGGTTCCACGAGGTACGGGAACCTTTTCCTGGAGAACCGCTACACGGACTGGAAGAACTATTATCCGCATTGGACGCTGCGCAACCTGTGGCAGCTTTCCCGCTGGGTGCAGCCGCAGTTCCTGCAGGTCGAGTTCCTCAACAAGTGGCGCAATGCGGACCGCTACGACGCTGGGGATCCCCTGGCGCCCTCCAATGTTCCCTTCGACTACTGTTTCGCCGTCACGATGATGGGACAGCCCCTTGCCTGGATGGAGGCCTCGGGTCTGCCGGAGGAGGCCTTCGCCCTCGCGCCGCTGGTGCGCCTCTACCGCACCTTCCAGGCGGACCTGCACGCCGGCGTGATCCTTCCCATCGGAAGCGAACCGGACCGACAGTCGTGGACCGGGTTCCAGTCCCTTCAGGAGGGACGCGGCCATTTCCTGGTCTTCCGCGAGTTCTGCGACAGGGAGGATGAGGAGATGGCGGTCTGGGGACTGGAAGACCGCTTCCTTTCCGCGAAATGCCTTCTCGGACACGGGAAGGGCTTTTCCTGCCGTGTAGGGAAGGACGGCAGGATCCGATTCGCCCTGCCGGCTTCCCTCCGATTCGCGCTCTACGAGTACCGGTTGGACGACCCTGCACAGACGGGTGGGTTCGACCGCGGGGAGGCGTCAAAGCGACTCAACGCAACGTGACTGCCATGTTCAAAGCGGTGAATGAGCGCACCGGACGAAGATCCCTGCTAAACCGGTCTGGATACTGGGATATCCAACTGATGGATATTGAAGTAACCACTCCTGTAGATTTCAACGTGCAATCCATATGGGCAGTTAAAAGTATTGTTCAACATTTTTTCATAGTGTAAACACTTGCAATTATCGCCAGGGTGGCGGTCTCTCTGGCACGGATCGTGCATATCCTGCATTGGTCGTTGACCAGTCTCATTTTAAAAGGAGGCTTTCATGAAAAAAGCTCTTCGGATCGTATGCGCAATCTTCCTTGTTCTTCTCATTGCGTCGCCGCTCTTCGCGACCGGCGCCACGGAGAAGCAGACAAAGAAGACAGTGACCGTGGCATTCATGCCCGGCATTGCGGACCCATTCTATTTCACGATGGAGCGTGGAGTACGCGCCAAAGCCAAGGAGCTCGGCGTCAACGTGATCATCGCCGAATACCCCTCCACCTGGGGTCCCGAAGCCCAGGTCCCCATCCTTCAGGCGATGATGGCCAAGGGCGGGATCGACGTGCTTCTCATTGCCCCCACCGCCGTCGACGCCCTCGTGGCTCCGTTGAAGAAGATCTACGACAGCGGCGTGCAGATCATCACGGTGGACACCTACCTTGGAGACGGCGACTACTCCAAGACGAGCAACTACTCCTTCCCCCTGGCCTACATCGGGACGGACAATGAGCTGGGCGGCAAACAGGTTGCCGAGCATCTGGCCAAGCTCGTCGGGGAGAAGGGCAAGGTGTTCATGGAGAACACGAACCCCGACGTTTCTTCCGTCGCGGGCCGCCTGAAGGGCTTCAAGGCCGGGATCGCCGAGTTCCCCAACATGACCTTCGTCGGCGTGGACTACTGCATGGACGTGCAGCAGAAGGCGATGGAACAGGTGGCCGCCGCCCTCCAGAAGAATCCCGACATCGTCGGCATCTTCGGCTGCAACGTGTTCACCGCCCAGGGCGCCTACCAGGCCGTCGTGAACGCGGGACTCACAGGCGCGGTGAAGGTCGCCTCCTGGGACGCCACCGAAACGCTCATCCAGGCGCTGAAAGCGGGGCAGGTGGATCTCATCCTTGCCCAGAAGCCGGCGGAGATCGGTTCCCTCGCCGTCGAGTGGGCCTACAAGTTCATCACCCAGGGCGCCGCGGTCCCCAAGAAGGTCATCCCCGGATTCGAGTTCTTCACCAAGGCCAACGTGGACAACCCCGACATGGCGCAGTGGATCTACAAGAAATAACTCTTCCTCATTCGAAGGGTCGGCCCCCCGGCCGGCCCTTCATCACTTGAGCGATGTTGCACGCGTACGATACACTCATCGGGAGAGCGAGGAACAGCGAATGGCAGGCAACGCCCTTGCACGGGCTTCCGGGTCGGACCGATCCTCCACCTTGTCCATCTTCGGAAGGAATTGGGCGCTCTTCTTCCTCCTGGCCATGATCGTGGCCTTCTCCTTCACGGGAAAGAACTTCCTGACCCTCTCCAACTTCCAGACCATCATCTATTCGGCCACCGTCTCCCTCCTTCTCGCCTTCGCGGAGACCTTCGTCATCATTGCCCGGGGGATCGACCTCTCCGTGGGCTACGTCATGGGCCTCTCCACCATCACGTGCGCCGGGGTGATCCGTGACCTGTACGCGGCGCAGTTCGGCGTGCAATGGCCGGCGGGAGCGGCCATCGTCACAGGCATCCTGGCGGGCCTGGCCGTCAGCCTGGTGTGCGGTTTCGCGAGCGGCCTCCTCGTCTCCCGGTTCCGCGTCCCCCCCTTCATCGCGACCCTCGGCGTGCTGGGCGTCGCGTACGGCTTCACGCTTCACATGAGCGACGGTGGGTTCCCCGTCGCGTTCCTTCCACAGGTGCTCACGGAAGTCGGGAACGGCTACGTGTACTACCACAATCCCGCCCTGAACGCTTCGAGCTTCTTCGCGCCGCCCGTGGGGACCACGGGACCCCAGATCAAGGGCATGCTGAGGCTGTTCCCGAACTCCCTCATCCTGATCCTCGTGTTCCTGGCCGTGCTGTGGCACCTGTTGAAGAACACCCGCTTCGGGCAGCACACCTACGCCATCGGGGGAAGCATGGACGCCGCCGTCCGCGCGGGCATCGACACGCGCAGGCACCTCCTGATGGTCTACGTCCTGTCCGCGTTCCTTTCGGGACTGGCGGGCATCGTGGTGGTGTTCCAGACCGGGCAGGGCAACTTCGTCCCCATGGGATCGAACCTCGAGCTCTTCGCCATCGCCGCGGTCATCATCGGAGGGGCGAGCATGAACGGAGGCAAGGGGCGGATCCTCTCCTCCCTCGTCGGGGTGTTCATCATCAGCGTGATGGCCAACGGCCTGACCCTCTCCGGGGTGGAGACCTTCTACCGATTCATCGCTACGGGCGTGATCCTCATCATCGCCATCGTCGTGGACCAGCTGTTCCCCGACCTGTTCTGAGACGGCAAAGGAGCGCGGAGTGATGCAGAAGGGCGAACTGAAGACGTTCATCGGCCAGCGCTGGGCCCTCTTTTTCTTCGGCCTGGAGTTCGCCGCATTCAGCATCGCAGGCCAGGGCTTCTTCAGCCTGAACGGGGCCCAGATCGTGCTGTTTTACGGGACGCCACTTTTCCTCCTGGCCACCGCGGAGACCTTCGTCGTCGCCACGGGAGGGATCGATCTGTCCGTGGGCTACCTCATGGGATTCTCCACGATCATCTCGGCCAAGCTGGTGGCGGTCCTGTCATTGGCAGGCATGGCCCCGGCGCCGGCCATCCTCCTGTCCATCCTGGCCACGCTGGCCATCGGGCTGGTTCCGGGGGCCCTCAGCGGCATGCTGGTCGGGAGGCTGAGGGTCCCCCCCTTCCTGGCCACCTTCGCCGCGGGCGGGATCGTCTACGGGACCTCCCTGCTGCTCATCGGCGGCACGGCGGCCAAGGACGTGCCCGACCTGGCCAATGTGATAGGCAACGGCTACCTCATCTACTGGGTGCACGGCAGGGGGGTCTCGTTCTTCACCCGGCCCGAGGTGGTTCGGGGGACCCGGGTCGTCGAGATCGTCCCGAGCATGGTCATCGTCACGGCGGTTTTCGTGGTCGTCGCCGCCTTCATCCTGAAACGCACCAGGTTCGGCCAGCACACCTTCGCCATCGGGGGCAATGAGGAGGCGGCCGTCCGGGCGGGAATCAACACGCGCAGGCACTACCTCGCCATCTACACCCTCTCCGCCTTCTTCGCGAGCGTGGCCGGCGTCATGTACATGCTGGAGTACGTGACCGGGAAGGCCGATGCCGGGGTCTCCTATCTGCTGGACGCCATCGTCGGGGTTGTGATCGGCGGCGCCAGCCTCTACGGGGGTTCCGGCTCCGTGTGGGGAACCATCCTGGGATGCCTCATCCTCGCCGTGCTGGAGACGGGCCTCCGCATGGCCGGCGTGCCCACTTTCGACAAGTTCATCGCGGTGGGGGCCATCCTCATCTTCGCCGTCCTGATCGACCAATTCTCCCCCGAGCTGATACACAAGGAGGACTAGCGGATGGGCTACGTTCTGGAAGTCCGGAACATCGTGAAGCGGTTCGGCGGGTTGACCGCCGTGAACGACGTCAGCATGGGGGTGAACGCCGGGGAGGTGGTGGGCCTCCTCGGCGACAATGGGGCGGGCAAGAGCACGCTCATCAAGGTCATCTCCGGCGTGCACCGCGCCGACGGGGGGAAGATCCTGTTCCAGGAAAAGGAAGTGGAAATCTCCTCCCCGATGGACGCCCTGGCCATGGGGATCGAGACGATCTACCAGGACCTCGCGCTGGCGGAAAACCTCAACACCCCGGCGAACATCTTCCTGGGCCGGGAGAAGACGAAGAAGGCGCTCGGCCTCCTGAACGTGCTGGACCATGACTACATGTTCGAGGAGAGCAGGAAGGTGCTGGAGAAGCTGGACATCGCGCTCCCGTCCCTGCGGAACAAGATCCGCGCGCTGTCCGGCGGGCAGCGCCAGGCCGTGGCCATCTCACGCTCCATCTACTGGGACGCGAAGTTCCTCATCATGGACGAGCCCACCGCCGCGCTGGGCGTGTCGGAACAGAAGAAGGTCCTGGACCTCGTCAACCGCCTGAAGTCCCACGGCATCGGGATCATCGTGATCAGCCACCAGATGCACGACGTGTTCTCCGTGGCGGACCGGCTGGTCATCATGCGCAGGGGGGAGAAGGTGGGGGAGCGGATCACCAAGGACACCAGCGCGGACGAGGTGGTGAGCCTGATCGTCGGGGCGGAAACGGTGAAAAAATAGCGGGAGGCCGGCGGTACGGCATGAAGCTCTTCACGAAGACGCTGCTGTTTTTCGTCGGAGTCCTTGCCGTGCAGGCGGTCCTCTGCGTCCTCCTCGTCACCAACGTCACCCACCGCGCGGACCTGGCGGATGCCGGGCTCGAGCTGGAGGGGGAGGCTTCCATCCTCGCCGACGGCTTCTACTCGTGGAAACGTCAGATCTGGATCAGCCTGATCGGGATCACAAACGACAAGCGCCTCGGGACGCTGCTCGCGGCATCCCACGGCCGTCCGACCCAGGAGGTCCTGACCGGAGCGCTCAAGGGGTTCGTCTTCACCTCCAAGGTGGACGTCATGGTGGTCCTCGACTCCCGCGCCGGCGTCCTGGACGTCATTCCCGTGACGTACAACACGTTCAACATGGCGGACCTGTGGGAGCTGTCCAATTCCAAGGACCAGCCGTACCTGGAGCTGAGGCTCATCCGCGGCGCGCTCTGCCTCGTGGGCGTCACGCGGGTCGCGGACGCAAGGGGCTCCTTCCGGGACCTCTTCCTCATCAAGCGGCTGGACCAGGAGTTCTGCAGCCAGCTCACCCTGAACCGCAAGTCGCAGGTGGGCCTCTTCCTCGGTCCCCGCTTCCTTGTCGGTTCCTTCCCCCTCGGCCTGCCGCCCGCGGATTTCATCGTGGGCCCCATGACGGGCGTGTACCAGGAACGCTACGACCAGAAGACCGAAGGCGAGCGGTTGAACATCGCATTCCAGTGGGCGGGAACCGTCGCCATGGACTCCGAGGGGGATCCGCCGGGCGGGAACGAGCTGTACCTGGCCACGTTCCTGTCCAACGCCCCGTACGCCGAGAGGAGCATGCAGACCAGCCGCGCCGTGCTGCTCGTTTCCATTGCGGCGGTGCTGATAGCCATCGTCCTGAGCCTGTTCCTCTCCCGCAACATCACGAATCCGATTTCAGCCCTGCTGGCCGGGATGGAGGGGCTGAAGGCCGGGGCCTTCGAGACGCGGGTGGGGCCCATGTCCCCCGCCGGGACGCCGTTCCTGCGTCTCGCCGGACGCGTGCAGCGGGGGGGATTCGAGATCGAAAAACTCTTCCGCGGGTTCGACGAGATGGCCCA
>Ga0153915_10000119_pt1 | contig 68713 bp, 94 predicted proteins | sample Opewatmetagenome_2_FD_107003 | JGI IMG/M metagenome (GOLD analysis project Ga0153915, IMG submission 107003) | Freshwater wetland microbial communities from Ohio, USA - Open water 3 Core 3 Depth 3 metaG | ecosystem: Environmental > Aquatic > Freshwater > Wetlands | place: USA: Ohio, Lake Erie...
ATTTGTTACAAAATATACAACTTTTACCTTCAAAATACTTGCGTGCAACTCCTTTAATCATTATTATCGTCGTAGTTTAGCTAATTTTTAAGCCTTTTTAGTCCGAAAAGTACCTAATCACCTAATCTTTATAATATTTCTTTTTATGTTTTAAATATGAGAGATTATACAAATGGAAAAAGAGTGATGCATATAGATACTAGTCATAAATTACATGAAAGGAATGATACTGGAATTGCATATAAGATGGTAAAAACAAAAAATCATAAGGGAGTAGGTATCAGCCTTAAATTAAAAAAAGAATTAGAGAAAAGATTATCTGTAGAATATGATAGAGCGAGGATATATGCGATTACTATTTATTTTTTAATAAAAGAAGATTTACATCTTTTCGATGAATTAGTGATTTGTGGAGATGAAGATTTCTTTTCAGTAAAAGAATATCTTAATTTGTTATTTCAAGAGGATAATAACTTTTTCTCAAAAAGTATAAAGAGCATATGCCAATTAAGAGAAGAAACAGGAGATAAAAATATCCGTTCCTATGCAGATGATATTGCTTACTCTTATATGAAAAGAGCATTAAGATCAATAGTTCGGAGACAAAAAGGAACCTCTTTAAATGTTATAAAAATTACTTACCAAATGTTCTATGATAAATGGATGGAAATAGAAGAAAAAATGAAAAAATATGAAGGTGGAGAGTGACTTATCCAAACCATTTATCAGCTAACTTTAAAATTAACCTTGGATACTTTGCATACGCAAAGATTTTACGGGGTCAGTCCACCAACTAAAATTATAAGTATGGAATATATTTAAATTTTTCTATTTTTCAGAACCCTCTTTTACGCCTTTCTCCCGAATGGCTTAGTCCGCAAAGAAAGCTTATGCTTTTCTCTTAGTTATCTCAATGCACATTCCAGCAGCAACTGTCTGTCCTGCATCTCTTACTGCGAATCTTGACATGAATGGATTATCCTTCTGAGTTTCAAGGCACAAGTTTCCCTGTGGTTTGATTCTTACCTTGGCAACATCTCCGTTCTTTAAGAAGTCAGGATTTGTTTTCATAACCTGTCCTGTCTTTGGGTCAATTTGCTCAATAAGTTCTACAAACTGGCATGGAACCTGAGCTGTATGAACATGGAATACGGGTGTGTAGCCTTTAGCTAAAACAGTAGGATGGTTTATTACTGCAAGAGTAGCAATGAACTCTTCTACAACTGGAATTGGCTTTGCAGCGTCGCAGATAACATCTCCTCTTGCGATATCTTTCTTTCCAACCCCTCTTATATTTACTCCAACATTATCTCCAGCAAGAGCTTCTGGCATAGCTTCGTGGTGCATTTCTATTGTCTTAACTTCACCACTTACTCCTTTTCCTGTTCTTCCAGGCAATACTATGATTTTCTGTCCAACTTTCATTATCCCTGTTTCAACCTTTCCTACAGGAACAGTTCCTATACCTGTGATTTCATAAGCATCCTGAACAGGCATTCTCATTGGCAAACCAGTTGGTAATTCTGGCTGTGGGAACATATCGAATTGTTCTACAACAGTCGGTCCGTTGTACCAAGGCATGTTTGTTGATTTCTTGGCGATATTATCCCCTTTCTGTCCGCTTCCTGCAATAAAGTTTACTTTCTCTAATTTGTATCCAACTGTCTTCAATAATTGAGAAACATCTTCTTTTATCTTTTCAAATTTTGCTTTATCATAATTTATTGCATCCATCTTGTTGATTAATACTGCAATATTCTGAACACCCATTGTTCTCAAAAGCCATAAATGTTCTTTTGTCTGTGGTTCAATTCCTGTGGTCCCAGCAACAACAAGAACAGCAGCATCTGCCTGTGAGGCTCCTGTAATCATGTTCTTAACGAAATCTCTGTGTCCAGGTGCGTCAATGATTGTGATTTGGAACTTCTGAGTCATAATCTTTCTATAAGCCAAGTCAATAGTAACTCCTCTTTCCCTCTCTTCCTTAATCTTATCCATAACATAAGCGAATTCAAAACCAGCTTTTCCGTGCTTGTCAGCCTCATCCTTAAGTTTTTTCATTTCCTGTTCAGAAACTACGCCTGTATCGAACAATAGTCTTCCAACTGTGGTTGACTTTCCAGCGTCAACATGTCCGACGAAAACGACATTCATGTTTGGTTTTTCTTTTGCCATTTTTGATTATTTGTTATTTATGTTAAAATTCTTCTCAGAATTTTGCGTATCTTAGTAAAAAAAATTTGATTTATAAACTTTTCTGTTTTTGGGGAAAATTGTTAAAATTTCCTATTTTTTGTATAAAAATATTTCTATTTGATAGTACTGTAAAAGAACCTTACAATGCCTACATTTCCATTACTTTCAAGTTCTCTTAATTTTTTGATGATTGTATCTGGGTTTTTGTTAAAATCATCATAATACAGGTCATATTTTTGCAAATCTCTGACTACACCTAAATCTTCTTCTAATCCGGAATTTTTTCTGTATAAATCCGCTAGCTCATTCTCTAATCTATTTTTATCTGATAATAAAGAAAGATACTCCAGGGTTTTTCCTCCGGAATTATAAGCCCATAGTCCAAGGACAGAAGATAAAATACAGGCAAAAACTATCCTTCTTGTTTTTCTTCTTTTTATTTTCTCAGCTTTCTTCTCCAGTTTAGGAACAATAGATTCAGTTAAATATATTTCATTAGGATTTGCCTTTTTTATCGCTTTTAAGAAATATTTCTGCATCTCAAATTCAGAAACAGGATGCAGGACTTTTCCATCGCTTACTCTTTTATTTTCTGCAATATATAATGCTGCCTTGTTAAGAATTTCTGCATAATCTTTGACATCTCTTGTTTCTCTCATGAATTGCTCTCTTTTTTCCGATGGGATATAATCAACAATAGAATCCAAAGCAAGAACTTTTCTCAAGTCACTTTCACTCTCTATAATTTCCATTATTCGTTCATCAGAAAATTGCTGTTTGAGAAGTGCAAGAACAGCTTCATAGATTGGATGAAGTTTTTCTCCCCCACTGATTCTTAAATTTGGTTTTTCTTCAATCAATTTTATAATTATTCTGTCAAGATTTTCTTCTGTCATTTTAAGAGGCAGGTTTCAAGGCATTTAATTTTCGGCTCTTCATGAAATATTCCTTCTCCTGAACTATATCGCATTATTTCAGGAATCTCTCCGAAGAATATTTTTTTTGCTTCTTCCACAGCAAGCCCTCCAACAATCTGATTAGGCATTATGAGGCTTGGTTGCACAAGGCAGCTGGTTTCCTTTTTTTCATCTTTTTTTGATAATGCTCCAAGCATTTGGCAGTCCAGACAGGCTGTTCTTCCAGGGATATAACCATCAGTCTCCCCTTCGTATAAACTCACCCCGCAGTTGACAAGAGGAATATTATATGCTTTGGCAAGTTTATTCAGAATCATTCTTGTATGAAAATTGTCGACACAGCTTATAATTGCATCATAGACTGATGGGTCAAAGTCAGAATCAATTTTCTTTACAATTCCTGTGAATTTCCCTCCATATTTCTTCAATTTCTCAGAAAGGGCAGTTGCCTTATAATCTCCGACAGCATCATAAAAGAATATCTGCCTGCTTAAATTGCTTTCTTCTGCAACATCAAAATCAAAAATAGAAGCATCCGCATTTTCAAAAGCCAATCCAAGCCCTGCAAAAGTTCCTGCAGCTCCTGCTCCAATTAATGCAAATTTTTTCCCTTCCAGTATTCTGTTTCCTTCCTTTATTCCATCATAAAAATATTCGTTTTTTTCTATGTCATATTCAAGAGGGAATATTCTCTTTCTAAATTCATCAACTGCTATTGCAGAACATACTAAACTGTTCAGTTTCCCCTCTCTTGTATAAGAATAATCATCTAAGTGAAAGCCTATTGTATCATCTATATTCCCATTGATAGAAAACAGGAAACACCTGTCTGTTGAGGATACAGACATAAAAGGAATACCTTTATCCTCTGCATATTGCAGTGAGATGTTTTTTTGTTCAGGATTATTGCCCGCATCAATAAGAAAATCTACAGAAGGTATGCATGATCTTGCAATTTCAGAATTTAATAATTCCACATTTATCTGTTCAATTTCTGCATCTCCTTTCATCTTTTCAAATTCAAAAAAATCAGTTCTTCCTATTCTTGTTATATTATTCACTCCTATTGCAAGCAGATCTGCAAATATGAAATCAGATAATACCTCTTCCCCAACAATGCAGATGCTTGTTTCAGATAATTTTTCCTGTTCCCATCCTTTTATTATTTCCTGTCTTGAAAATTTTTCTGTTTTCATCTTACTTTTCTCCTGATTTCTTCTTTCAATTCCTCCTCGGTGAATATGATATCTTTTTTTACTTCTACTGGTTTTATACTCACATTTTTGATTATCTTTGTCTCAATTTTTCCGCAGGAATAGCAGCATTCTGTCTTCGCCATCTCCCCGTAAAGTTCTCCCCTATGATTGACAACTATAGAATATGCAGTTCCTGTCTCCCCTATTTTCTCTTTTCTTAGCGGAACAAGCCTGAAATTAGGATTGTCAATATTCATTAGAGCAAGCAATTCTCCATTGTTTACCACATATAATATCCTTTTATCAGAGTCATATTTAATTCCATTACGTGTATCTTTGCTTAGCTTTCTTACCGCAAAATTGCAGTCTCTGTTTTTTATTTTTATTTCAAGAGAGCGGTTTCCAAGAGGCAGAGAAAAGAATAGATTTGAAGTGTTATGATAGAGATTATACCCTCTCGCTTTCTTTTCTATTTCAATTGCTGTTTCAGTATTGCCTGCAAAATCCAATAGCAGGTTTTCTAAATTTCCGTCATCAGTGGATGAATGCCATGCACCAAATTCTGCATGGCTATGCCAGAATCCTATTGATTTGTAACCCATATTTTCTATCTCCGCCTTTGTTGCAGATGCTGCATTATCGTTAATTCCTGCAGAACTCCCCCCAACTTTCTGGTTTTGTGCTAGAATGGCATTATATATAATTCCATCATTGATATTGATGGGAGAAAGAAGAATCCCATAACATTCCGTCCTACTCATAATTTTTGCATAACAAAGTATCTTTCTCTTTGTATTTAATGTTACAGATATTTCATCTTTACTTGTTTTTATCAAGTCTTTCATTTTAATAATTACTCTCCTCCGAAGAATTTGTGATTGGTGGTTCGTAAAATTTACGCTGTGCAAATACCATCTCTGCACATGTCCTTAGCATATACATTTTATCGTCCACAGAATCATTTTTTCCTTCTTCAAAGGAAGTCATTCTTGTTGCTCCACCGTAACAATTTGAATTTGGGTGTATAATAAATTTACAATCTCTATTATCTCTTTCTGCAAACTTAACACTTGAACCAAATTTTTTATTTTCAAATTCAAGTGTAACAGCACACTGTCCTTCCGAGTATGTTCTGCCTGTTGTCTCGTTAAAATGGGGTATTACAATCCAATAAATAAGCTTTGCAGAGAAATCATATCCTATCTCTCCAAATTCATAGCAATTCTGATATTTTTTTATTCCTCTTATCACTTCAAGAGAGCCTATTTCTCTTACAAGATTTGATACTATTCCTTCATTTTCTTTTCCCCTCTCAAATTCTTTTGCAGATTCTTCTGTTAATTTATCTGCAAGCCTCTTCTGAAACTCTTTTTCAACATCATCAATTGTCTCCACTGCTCTGCTCAATTCATAATTACTTCCTTCCAAATTTACAAAAACTTCAGAATTTGCAGATTGCAGGGGATAAATTCTCCCATTAATTACAGCACAATTAAAGCATAATAGATTTTCAAATATTCCTGAAGAAGTCTGATTTTGTCCTGTCTCATGTGCAGAGCTTTGTCTGAGAAAATCAGGATCGGAAATGTAGGTTGGTCTAAAAAGAGGATCATAGCCAGGACAGATCTCGCGAAAAAAGAAGACAGCATCTTCCTTTTGTTTCAGCAACTGTTCAAGATTTTTTATATATTGGTCATTTAATAGGCCAATCTTTTCCGCCTTAAATTTCTCAATTTCACTTTTGCTCCTTCTGGTGTATCTTTCTTCAGATTCATTAAGTAATTCTCCTTTTATTAAAGGAAAATTTAATCCACACAGCGAAAGAAAGTTGCTGCTTCTCTCTTCCGAATTTCCTGTGTGATATATCTTTCCATTCATAACCAGGAGCATCAGGCGGCTTCCAAGTTTATGAAATTCAGTTTCAGGGAACATTTTCTCCTACCTGTAGGCAACTACATGTGCAGGAGTTATTGCAATTCTCAGGACTTCAATTTGCTGACCTTTGTTCTCTGCATATTGCTCTGTTAGATATCTGCTGACAAGTTCATCTTTTCTTGCAGGGACAAAGCTTACAGGTCCATTGAGAAAAGCACGTGTTGCTACCTGGGGTGTATAATTCCCACTTGATGTTTCCAGCTTTCTCATCAGTCCTTTATATGCTAATGTATTGCTGCCTGTTTTAGAATCTTCCAATACTCTTCTGAGAGCCTGGTCAAGAGTATGTGGTCCTATTTCATCAAGTGCAAATCTTTCCTTTAAATTTTTGTTTCCAAATCCTTCAAATACAAGTTCTACTTTTCTTTCTGCCATCTTCTCTCCTAAAATTTAATTAATACAGAGAATAGAATAGCAAAGAAATAGTTTGTCAATATTTTTCTTATTCACTATTACCGAAGATATTTAATATATTCTGAATATATTAAATAAAAGAACAAGAAAAAAAGTATAGAAAGATAAAAAGATGTATTGTTAACCTACCGCTAAAAGATTTCTTTCCGTATAAGAGGCATTAACTTTTTCGAATTCAATTATATGAAGATCATTCCTTATCACTGGATTATATCCGCAATTGTTACCACATTTCATTCTTACTCTATATCCTACAGAATCTTCAGGAAAAGGTTCCCATTCTTCTGTTACTTTTACAAGTTTAGAATTATGACAGTGCGGGCAATTGTGGTCTGTTTCAGTCATTTTTGGTCTTGGCATAATAATCATTAAAAAAGAATCTATTTATCTATTTTCAATTGTGAATATACTCTTAAATATACTCAATAGTGTATATATTCAGAAAAGATTTAAATATATCCTAACTATTAATATTATGAATAATGGAGAATCTAAGATGAGAAGAAAGATAATCAAACAAGGACATAATACTCTTACAATAACACTTCCTACCGAGTGGACTAAAAGACTGAATCTAAATGCAGGAAAGGAAGTTGATTTATTTGAAAAAGATAATGGAATTTTTATAACCGCAGAAAAAGGAAGCGAACAAGTAAAGAGAACAGAAATAGACTTGGATGATTTTGACATCCCAACAATTTGGAAATATTTTATGGCAGTTTACAGGGAAGGGTATGATGAAGTTTATGTTAAATTCAATCCTGCCATGAGAATTGAAAGCCCGTATAAATTTTTTACCCAGCATAAACTTGATATAAAATATGGGAAAGAGTCGCAGAAAAAAACAGTTATGGAATTTCTGCACGAGCTTGTTAACCGTTTCACTGGTTTTGAAATAATGGATTACGGAAAAGATTTTGCAATAATCAGGGACATAAGTGAATCAACTTATAAAGAATTTGAAAACTCACTTAGAAGAGTATTCTTTCTGGTGCAGCAGATGGCAGAAGAAACAGAGACTGCAATCAGGGAAGATGATAAAAAACTTTTAAGCCATATTCACGATGTTGACATAAACCTTGATAAATTTCATGATTATTGCATAAGGGTTTTAAATAAAAAAGGAGTAAATGAAACAAGGAGAAATTCCCTGCTCTTTTCTACATTGTACCTCATTGAACTTCTTGGAGATGAATTTAAGGATATTTCTCATCACATTATACATGATTTTTCAAAATCGGATCTCAAAAACTTAATGGAGATAGCAGAATCCACAAGAAAACAAATTGATTTGTATTATGCCTTATATTATAAATTTGATTCTGAAAAAATAAAGGAATTATCAACCATTGATAAAGAAAGATATTTCAATATCTTAAAGATGTATAAAAAAGTCAAAACAGAGGAAGAAAAAGAAGTCTTCCATCATTTTCGTATGATTACAAGATATATTAATGCTCTTGTTGAGTTAAGAATTGAGATGGAATTTTAATGTCTTTTAATTTTTTATCTGCTTCTCATTCCTTTAAAGATAATATTATACAAAACACTGAAAAAACATTTTAAATCTGCTTTTACAGGATGTTCTCTTTTTTCTGCGAAATATTCTCTTATTAACTTTAAATGCTCATCAAGATTATCTGCTTTTCTTGTATAAGTCGGAGGAATTAATCCAGGTTTATATCTTAAAATTTCTTCTCTTATATCTTCAGGATAAGCTTCAAGATAAGTTTCATTCAATGGTCTTATTCCAACTAAATTCATATCATGTTTTACAAAAACATTCCATAATTGCGGGATTTCATCTATCCAGTATTTTCTTAGAATCTTCCCCAAAGAAGTTATTCGTGGGTCATTTACTATCTTTCCAAGACCATCTCTTCCATTCATGGAACATAATTCTTCCCATCTGTCATCAGCATTATAACACATCGTCCTTATTTTTGGAACTTTTATTTTCCTGCCATTTTTTCCTACTGCTTCTCTTATATATAATAAACTCATTCAAGAATTGTTACAGAATTATTTTTAAAACTATTGGTATGCTTAATTTATTGTAATTATTAATTTTTCTTCAGACCGATACTTCCTTCAATAAACATTACAATTTTCTCTATATCAGATTTGTTTTCTACAGTCATCCAGTCATCCGGACCTGAAAGAAACATATGTCTTAACCTCCTATCTCCGTAACAGTCAATATTTATCGTATCAAATCCTTTCGGGAATCTTTTTTTATCATAGTTAATTGGAAACTTATCTTTATCAAAGTCAGTTATTATATAAATATAATGTCTTCCGGCTGGTTCGATTTGCATTGCAAAGATATATAATTCGGTTTTTTAAGAATTATTGTGATAACGGTTAACCGATTAAATTTAGTTGACTTAACTTTATAAATAAAAGACTATTTCTTTTCGAAGATGAACATCAAGAACATTAAATCAAAAGAAGTGATAAAAATCTTGCAAAAATCAGGATTTGAAATAAAGAGGCAAAGTGGCACTCATGTGATTATGAGAAATGATGGAAAAGTTGTGGTAGTCCCTGTTCATCATCAGACAATGCCGATTGGGACTTTGAAAAGCATTGAAAGACAATCAGGAATTAACTTCAGAGAAATAAGCGAGTAAGCATAGCAGGCTCTTCTTTTTCCAAAAGCCGTCTTTTATCTGGTATTTCTTCTAATAATAATCTAACTGCATTTTTGAGATTATCCATAGCATCATTTACACTTTCCCCAAAATCGCTGATTCCTAATTCTATGCATTCAGCTACAAAAACCTTTTTCCCATCTAAATTTTCTTCATGTAAAGAAACATTGCATGATAACTTTTTTTCCATAATGTAGAATGCTTATACAATTATTTAAAACTATTGATTTTCTTCTTTACCAATTCTCTTTAAGAGAATATCATGAAGACCACAAGTGCGAGAAACAGGATAAACTATCTTTGTTCCGGGAATACTCTTATAATCTGCCTTATAATCTTCATCCTTTAATTGAGCATTAGCAGTTATTGTCTCAAAGGGAATCCATCTCCTTCCTTCATTAACTTCTATCCAAGCATGACCTTCTTTATAATGCCCAAATGTTAAATTATACGCTAATCTAATCTTATTCTCTAAATCTTTTCTCCCATTTACTTTAACAAGTTCAGAATAGATGTCAAATACTGTTGCAGAATATTCCTTGCATGTCCAATCATCTTTTGCAGACATCTCTGTTATTATCTGTGCACGGGTAAGATAATCATAAGCGTTTAGAGTTTTATCACAATAGATAACCGATTTATACGTCTCTTTTGGAATATTTTGCCCTTCATGAGAAGCCATATTAGCAGCAAGTATCGGAGATGTATAATCTGAAGCAAGAGCTATTAAAACAATGTATAATGCATCTGTTATTCTTTTGAATCTTTTATTTGTTCCCATAATAAAAGTTAAGATTATCCCTATTTAAGATTATCGAATTTGTAACTACTTAACCGTGATGATAATAACTAGTTTAGAAAAACAGTTATAATACAAGATTAATCTGAATACAATTTCAAGAAGTCATCCTCTTCTTGTGCAATTACATCCTCATGACGGACATGTTTACTCACGAGAGCATCTCCTTCATAATTCCGTTCAAGTTGTTCATATTTATCTAATGCCCTTTCTACTGCTACAATATCTAATCTCAAACAAAGACTTCTGCAAGCACTTATAATTAAATTAGGAGAAATACCTTTTCCTTTTAGAAAATCTATAATTTTCTCTTCCTGTGTTTCTAAATCTTTTCGTCTCATTAACTTTTATTCAAAAGAATTATTTTTAAAACTATTGGTTTTTTTCTTTACTGATTTTCAGCTAAACCCTTTCTTTCCCTTATCTTCCTGATTATATCTGCTTGAAGTCCTTGAGGAACTTTTTCAAACAGCTGGTCGTATAAAGATGAAACTCCTCTTCCTTCTGTTGCAGAACGCAAGTCATTGCTCCATCCAATCATTTCTCCGACTGGAATCTTTGCCTTTACTGTTGTTTCTGTTTCTTCCTGCTTGACTTCCAATAACTGTCCTCTTTTGCTTCCTACAAGTCTTGTAATTACGCTTAAAAATCTATCTGGAACTTCTATAAGATGTATCTGAACTGGTTCGAATAAGCATGCATCTGCTTTTCTCATTGCTCCTGTTATTGCTTCTCTTACAGCAGGATAAACCTGAGCAGGACCTCTGTGAATAGCATCCTCGTGAAGTTTTATATCATCTAATGAAAATTTCATCTTAGTGCACGGCTCTCTTGCTAATGGCCCTTTGTCTATTACCATCTCAAATGCGTCGAGAATCATGTCAATAACTTCTCCGATATGAACCTCTCCTTTTGTGTTGTCAAAGAATACATTTCCCTTGTAAATATCTCTGACGTTTCTTACGCTTTCATTATCCCAGTTGAATCTTGAGAATTTTGTTGCCAATTCCTGAGACTTTTTCTTGACTCTTCCTTCTGGAATTTCTCCGTTCTTTATTGCTTCAAAAACATCATCTTCAAGAGGTTCTACAGAAATGAAAAAGCTGTTGTGCTTGTTTGGGCTTCTTCCTTCTACTGCAGGAGAGCTTTTATTTACTGTTTCCCTGTAAACAACAATTGGAGCAGAAGTCTTTACATCAAGTCCTTTTTCTGTCTTGATTCTATTTTCTATAATTTCAAGATGCAACTCCCCCATTCCTGAAATCAGGCTCTCTCCGGTCTGTTCGTTTATTTCGACTTTTACAGAAGGATCTTCTTTTGCAACCTGTTTTAATATTTCAACAAGTTTAGGAAGGTCCATCATCTTCTTTACTTCAATTGATTTTGTAACAACAGGTTCAAATATATGTTTCAATTCTTCAAATGCTGTTTCAGGCTCAAGTGTAACTGTTTCTCCTGCTTCTCCTGTAACTCCAGAAATAGCAAGCACATTTCCAGGTCCGACTTCTTCAATTTGTTCTGGTCTTATTCCATTGTAAACAAATATCTGCTGAACTTTCTGTTCTTTATTTGCAAGATTTAAATGCACCTGCATGCCGTTTTTTATTGTTCCTGACAATAATCTTCCTGCTGAAATTTCCTTGCCTGAACGCGGGTCTATAACTATTCTTGTGATTACAAAAGCAACTTTTCCTTTCGGATTACAGCTCATCAAATCTTTTCCAAATTCGCTGTCCAAATCGCCGTGCCATATTTTTGGAATTCTATATTTTTGGGCATCTAACGGATTAGGGAGGTGCTTAACTGCCATATCAAGAAGAACTTCATAAAGGGGGGCATTTTTCCAGACCCATTCTTTTCTGTCTGCCTCGTTCATGTCATAAAGTGCAAAAATATCCTTGAATGTAATTCCTTTCTTTTTCATGAATGGGACAGATAATGCCCAGTTCTCTCTCGCACTCCCAAATGCAACACTTCCGTCATTTATATTAACAAGCCATTTCTCTTTGAATTCAGGCTCTGCAATTTTAGCTATTAAATCATTAAATTCTTTGATAACTTTTACAAGTCTTTGCTGCATGCTTTCAGGAGTGAGTTTCATTTCCTTGATTAATCTGTCAACTTTATTGATGAATAAAACCGGCTGAACTCTTTCTCTTAATGCCTGCTTGATAACTGTTTCTGTCTGGGGCATTATTCCTTCGACAGCGCAGACAAGAACAATTGTCCCGTCAATAGCCCTCATAGCTCTTGTAACATTTCCTGAGAAATCAACGTGCCCTGGCGTATCAATTAAATTAATTAAATATTCTTCGCCGTGGAAATCATGAACCATTGAAACATTTGCAGAATCTACTGTCATCAATCTTTCCTGCTCGTCAGAATGCTGCCATGTTGCCATTCCACCTTCTAAATCTCCAGCGTTCTTTGCAGCCATATAACCAGAAGCAGCCAATAGATTATCTGTAAGTGCAGTTTTTCCATGGTGAATGTGCGCACTTGTAGCTATATTCCTGATGTTTTTCTGGCTCGTGCTAAGTCTTTGTATTTTCTGAAACTGTGATTCTTTTTCTGCCATGGTAAATATTCACGAAGCCTATGTGTAATGGCTTAGAATAATTAATGAAAATAAAAATGGTTTAAAAAACTATTGGTAATCTGTTAAAAATTCAATTTAATTTTATTTATTCTGCTTCATCTACACCAGAAGCATCAAAACCTTTTTTGTTTACAAATCGGGTCAAAGGAACATATTCTATAGCTACTTCAAGTCCGTGTAAAATTGGAAGAGGCAATTCTGTCAGTTGTTTGTATAGCATCTCTACACATACATCAGTTCCTTTTGATAAATCTATTTCTATCCTGTATGGTTGGGGTTGTGTATCCTCTTTTCCCATAAAATATGCAACACCCAGTATTTTATATTAATTTGTATATTCTAAAAGAGATAAAAACTTATAAACGATTTCTTAATCTTTTCTAAATGCAATTAACTTTTCAATCCATAAAATCTGAAAATTATGATTTGGCAAAAGAAGAATATAAAAACGGGAAAAGAGCATTAAAACGACAGGGAGATGGCTGGGGAGATATTAACTCAGAAGAAAGCCTTAATCTTCCAAGAGTTCATTTTTTAAATTGCGCTTTCATTTTAAGATATATGCATAGAAGAGGAGAAGTCGAATCTGTTGAAAGACTCCCTTTTCCGCATGAAATTAGGGCATTTGAAAGAAGAGAGTTAAAAAGTCTAGCATCCACCTTAAGAAAATTATATTTTCCTAATTAAAATTAATCAAAATTTATTTATCTAACGAGCAGAATCCGCCTGTTTCTCAGATTCATTCTTCTTCTTCATTGCGAAGCTGTCACCACTTCCGTCTGCAGCAAGCATTATTTCTTCTGCAAGAGCCTCTGCAATAGTTTTCTTTTTTGCAAATGCCTTGTCTCCTGCACCATGAACAATCCATCTGAGAACTAAATTAACTCTTCTTAATGGAGCAACATCTACTGCCTGAGGATATCTTGCTCCTCCGTATTCAATGACTGTAATTTCATCTCTTGGAGCAGAATTTTCAATAGCTTTTACAAAAACTTCAACAGGATTTTTCTGAGTTTTCTTTTCTATCATCCTGAAAGCTTCAAGGACAGTCATCATATTCTTTGTATATTTTCCTGTTGCTATTCCCTTGATTATTTTATGCTTCTTTCCTCTGTGTCCTGCAACAGCAAGTCTGTTCATTAATCTTTCAACAACATTTACTTTTGTCTGCCCGAATCTCTGAACATTTCTTCCGCTGCTCTTGAGAATTAATTTTGGCTGTAAGTTTATAACTGGTTTCAATCCGGGGTCTTTTACTTCAATTCCAGAGATATCATATAAATCAAATATCTTGAATGTTGGATATGTTTTTTGCTCTGTCATTTTTAATTTCTCATCTCCTCATCAAATCTTTTATATGCATCTTCTTTAGTTATAGGACGACTTGATACATAAGAAGAACCTTTATCATATTTACTTTTGGGTTTATCTTTTGGGGTTATCTTTATATTATACATTCCATTATCATATTGAATAATTGATACTTCTTTTCCCTCTTCTTCTCTTGTTTTTAATGTTTTTACTTCTTTCATTTTATATTTACCTTCTACCCTTTTCTATCTTGCCGCTTACAAGAAGATGCAACGGCTGATCATTTACTTGTATTACTTGAAATCTGACTCCTGGAATATCTCCCTTACTTCTTCCCTGTTTTCCGCCGATTCTTTCAATCATTACTTCATCGTGTTCATCTAAGAATCTCTGGGCAAGGTTTCCTGGTATAAAAGCAGTAACGCTTTTTCCGTTTTTTGTCAACTGAACCTTGCAACATTTTCTCATCGCTGAGTTTGGCTGCTTGGCTTCTTTTTGAACTTTCTGAAGAACAATTCCCTTTGCCTGATTAGCTCCCTCTAATGGGTCAGCCTTGGCATAAAGATTAAGGGTTCGTGAACTATACTTGTGGTCTTTCCATCTGAACTTTCTCCTGTTCTTAATTAATTTCTTTGCTGAATTCAATCCCATCTTATTATTAATTAATGTTGAGAAATTGATTTATAAATGTTATGAAGAGTTGGTTTTCATATCTCTGTGTTTCGCGAAGCCTATGCGTAATGGCCTTTGAAAACATTAATAAATTTCTTTTTCTTTTGGCCTGAATGGTATGGCCGAAGGGGAGAAAACGAGGGAAACACACGAAAGAGCATAAAGAGAAAATAAGCAAGGGGGTGCTGAGATATTTTTCAACTCCTGGAGCAAGAAAAAAATTCATAAAAACGCATTCAAGTCCGGAGTTCAGGAAAAAAGATAGCCTTCAAAAGAAAAAATATTATTCTAATCCTATAGCAAGACAAAAAATATCAGAATTGCTCAAAAAATATTATTCTGACCCCCAAGCGAGAAAGAGAAATTCAATGATACAAAAGAGATATCTAAAGAAGCATCCAGAGTTTGTTGAAAGAATGGACAAAGCTATGACGAAGTGGTGGTACGAGCATCCAAACATAAGGAAAGAAAGAAGCACCAAAATAAAGAGCCTCATGATGAAGCATCCTGAAAAATTCAAAAAATTCATGAAGTATGGAAGCAATCCTTCTCTTCCTCAATTCAAAACAAAACAGCACTTTCTCGTGCGAAGCCGTGGAGAGCAAACCATCGCTAACTTTCTGCATGATAACAGCATCTCTTCTCAATATGAATCTAAGACTCTTAATTTTGAAAAAGAGGGGCAGATATGCGTTCCTGATTTCTACTTGCCTTCCAGCAAGATATACATAGAATTTTATGGCGGCTATCCTGCAGCATGGAAAAAGAAAGTCATGAAAAACAAGCTATACAAGAAATATAAAATTCCCTGCATATTTATCACGCCTGCAGAATTGAGGGATTTGGATTATTATTTGAAGGGAGAATTGGAGAAAAGATAAATCTTTAATATTTCATAAAGTTTAACTCCCAAAACACTATCGACGTGGGAGTAACTTCTAAGTAATAACAATAATAAGATTTAAATAGGAATTTTAGTCATTAAATTCATGGTAATCATAAATGGTGGCTATAAAGAATACGAATTAAGCAATGGTTTAGTTGTAGCTTTGCAAAATACTCCTACTCAAACAGTATCAGCTAAATTAAGAATTAATTATGGTTCTTCCCATGAAAGAGAAGGAGAAGAGGGAATGGCTCATTTTTTAGAACATTGTTTAGTTACAGGAGGAAGTCAAAAATATGACCCTATTCAAGCAGATGAATTAAGAGGGTCATTTGGATATTCAAATGCTTCCACTAATATCGGAAGGACTTTTTTTGTTGGTGAAATGTTATCAGAAGATTTTGAAAAATGGTTAGACTTTGCTTCACAACATGCATTCTATCCGAGATTTGAAAAAGACAGAGTGAATGGAGAAAGAGAAAGAGTTTTGAGAGAAATTTCTGATACAAAAAGTAGTCCGACTTATGAAGCAAATAAAGAATTTAATAGATTATTCTACAGAGATCATCCTAAAGGAAGATTTACATTAGGAAGTGAAGATGTTGTAAAGACCGCTGATATCGAAAAAATACAACAGTTTCATAATAGGGGTTTTCATCCAAACAATATGGACTTAATTCTGGTTGGGGAATTACCAGAAGATATTGAATATTTAATAGAACAATATTTCGGAAATCAACCTGCTGGAGAAGACACCAGAAGAACATTCCCTTCTTTGTTAGCCATACCCAATAAGGTGGTTGTTAATAGACCTGCAAAAGAGAGACTAAATCCAGAAAAACCAGAAGAAAGTTCTGCTCAAATCTGTTTAGCATATACTGCACCCAATGGAACTCATCAGGATAGATATGCAATTGGAACTATGTCACAAATTCTTGGAGGAGACACAAATTCACGATTATTCCAAGATTTAGGACTGAAAATGGGTCTGGCATATCAGGTTGAAAGTGCTTATAATGGAGATTACAATGCTGGAGAGTTAAGGGTAGATGCAAGTGTTCCAGCAACAAGGATAGAAGAAGCAGTAAATGCAATTTTTACTGAACTTCATGGACTAAAAACCCAAAGAGTTGATGATAAACATATAGAGAGAATAAAAAGACTTGCTAAATATGGGCTGGCTAAAACATTTGATTCTAATGAAGGACACATTTCAGCAATAGAAGCAAAATTAGATGATAATTTAACACCAGAAGCATATATACAAGAATATAATAGTGTTACTGCGGATAAAGTCTTAGAAGTAGCCAATAAATATCTACCTGACAGAGAAACAGGAAAATATGTTTTATTTATCAGGAACCCATTATTAGAAAGTTAAAGTCTCTTATAAAATAGACAAAATTAAGACAGGCGTTTAACTTTTTCTGAGTGCTCGGCGTGTCTGTGTTTTTCTTTATGAGAGAATTTTTATCAGTTTTGGAACACCTGTAGTATCCTCTATTAAGGTTACCTCGTGGTTTTAAGTTGCTCATTGTTTTTATTCTTTTCTTTGTTTATCAAGGAAAGCTTGGTAAGGAGTTCTAAGCTTCCCATTCATTAAGCTCATGTGCGGTTTCTTATAGTTGTAACAATTAACAGCCTTGTCTAAACTACCACAACTAATCCATAACTTTTTTATCGTCTGTATAACTCTTTCCGCTTTTCCATTTGATTGAGGATGCTTAATTCTTGATTTGATATGTTTTGAACCTGCCGCTTTAATCTCATCACTAAATTGAATTTCAAATTGCGGTCCATGATCGCTCATAACCTGTTTTGGAATACCATACTTCAGGCCTTGCTTGAAGACATCAAGACTATTTTTTGTATTAGCGTTGTTAAATTCTCCATAGCTTGGAATAAATCTTGATGCATCATCAATAAAGATAATGAATTGTTTTCCTTTAAATTCACTCCAATCTGTGTGCCATAAACTATTGCTGTGTTTTCTTTCATATCTCACCCAGCTTCTTCTGTGTTTCTTTTTATCTTCTTCTTTAGCTAATTTTGCTTCAAGCAAAATTCTATGAATTCTATTATGCCCGATATGAATTCCTCTTTCATCTAGATACCTTTCAATCATCACTGCAGATGAACGAATTTCTTTATAAGCCCGTAAAACATTTTTTCTTTCTTTATCAGTTATTGGATTAGCCTTTCTTCCACATTTTTTAACTCAGGTTCACAATTTCGATATCTCTTAACAACTCTGTATGCATGTTGTTTAGTGATGTTTTGTGCTCTAGCTATTGTCCAAACGCCTAGTTCCCTCCTTTCAACTTCCTTAACAATCCATTTTATTTTCTGTTTGTTAAGTTTCTTCATAAAGCTCTGTTCTTTAACAGAGCTTATTTCATTTGTCGAGGTAACATTATTTCGGGATAAGACAGTTTTGGAACACGTCCGAAAGGTATATAAATCTAAATTATTCCCTAAAGCAGAGGTGTGGTACCTCAGAAACCTAATTCTGGGAAAATTAAGATGACAACAAATGATCTTATAAACAAGGTAGAAAACACTGGAATCTATGTTAGTCAAGGCGATATTACTAAAATGCCTGCTAATGCTATTGTAACAGCTATTAATTCTGAAGGAATGTGGTTTGGGGGAATTGATGGAGCTATACAAAGAGTTGCTGGAAATCATTATCATGCACAAGCAGGTGCAAGAATGCCTTTATCAGACTTACAAACAATTGTAGCTAAAGGGAATAGAAAAGACCATCAAGGAGAATTTGATAATGTTGTTTTTGTAGTAGATGATTTACGATCTTCTTTAGATAAGGTTGTTTATACAGGATTAGAAGTTGCAAGTAAGGAAGGATATCAAAGCGTTCTTTTACCCACTATCCGAATGGGTGTAATGCTGGGAGCAGTTGAGAAAACACCAGAAGAGGCTGTTGATAGGATGGGTAATGGAGTTAGAGAATTTTTGCATAAATATGGTTCATCAACAAAAATTGGAGATTTAAGATTTGTTGTTTATAATGATCCTAAAATCACAAATATGCTAAGAGAAGGTTTAACGAGAACTTTAGGTGGAGAAAAATCCCAAGCAAGAATATCTAATGCTAATTTAAAGGTTGGAGAAATGCCTAATCCTCAGTACTTAGTTGAAGCGGGAGATACAACAGGTTCAGGAAATATTGGATGGATTGGTATGAAGGCATATGATTTAGATGGGCAGATTAGAGATTTTCTTTGGTGGAGGAATTTCCAAGTTAACTTAAATGATCAAAGGGGACGTTATGATGCTGCAGCTTTTATAACAAGATTAAAATTAGAAACAGAAGCAGAATCAGCAATAGGGTTGCCAATAGACTTATCTTCAAGTAATCAGAGAAGAAATTATGTGGCAGTTGTTAAAGACCCAAGTTTATGTGGTGTTTATATTGAAGCTCAAAAAAGACCAATGTTTAACTTTATGAGTATGATGAATGGAGTTAAGAGTGAAAAGGAATTAAGAAGAGAAAAACCTGCTAAATTTGATGAGATTTTCCAAAAGGCTGAGACAGTTTTGCCTTACAGAAGATAAGAGTAATTCTGCGCCCACCGAGTAGTCAGCAACTTTTAAAAAGCTCAAACCCCTCTATAAATTAGGTTAAATCAAGAATGGCGTTTAACTTTTTCTGAGTGCTCGGCGTGGGCGCTTTGTTTTTTTTAAAACTTTCCGATGAAGGAGAATTTATAAAGTGTATAGAGATGTTTTTTTTATGATACTTAAAGTTCGTATCCCAACACCAAAAGGATTTAAATTTTCAAAATATTCAGGAGTAGAAAGGGCTTTGAAAGATGGTAAAGAAGCAGAATTTGATGTAAGTGTTGGTGGTGTGAGAATAGTTCGAATTTTTACACCAGAAAATCTAGATGAATTTGTAGCACTACCTGGATATTCTTCTACTGACCTCACCTCTGCAATAGAAGACGCATCAAATATATATCTGAAAAGATACCACACTTTATTTTTTGGGCGGTGGGAGTGGATGAGTCGTCTAAAAAGGATAAAAAGAATAGCTAATTATTTTACTAGATCAAGGGAACCAAATCTTACATTTGAGAATGATTCTGACGAGTGGATAATGAGAGGACACAAAATTAACATAAAAAGGGAAGGGAGGAATTTATTATTAGTATATACTTGGCGTCTTAATAATATTTATGATTCCGAACAAGGAAAGTGGAGACCTCAAAGATACCACGAATCATTAGCTACAATTAAAACAAGAGATTTAGAACACGGATTAAATCAATTTAGAATCAAAGGAATTGATGATTCTAAGGCTCCTTTCAGAAGAGATTTGCCCGCTTATTATTTATCAGGAAATTTGCTAAGTAAGTTTTTTCCAAACACGTATGAAGGACCAGAAGAAATTCCTCCATCTCCGAATTAACATTTAAATTATCCTTAATTCCTTCCCAAAAAAATCTTTTACGATTTTCTGCAGTTCAAGCAGCCTTCTTTTGTTTCTCCCTATTAATGCTGCCTTGTTTTGGCTTCCCGCAGTGAGTATTATTTCCCTTCCGTTCATTTCTAATTCCTTGAATGTTACTGGTCTGACAATATTTTCTATGAACTGCTTGATATCCTGTATCCCTCTTGGGCTTGGAATAACTCTTATTCTTTTCTTTAGAATTTCGCTTATTCTTTTTATGTTTCTTCCTTCTTCACCGACAGCTCTCATGACAAGCTCTCTCGGAACGCAGAAAATTATCGTGTCATTGTAATTCATGCAGAATCTTGTGTTTATTCTGGTTACCTGGCTAAACAGATTCAAATGCCTCATGTCCTGCATATTTATTGTATTCATGTTTTATAATTCTTGAAGAAGAATTTCTTTTATAAAGTTATTGATTAAATTAATTTATTTTTCAATACTCTCTTTATCCCCCATAACAATCTCGATAAAAGAAAAACAAATCTACATTTTCTAATCTATTTAAAATTTCTGCCTCGGTGTAAGATTCTCCCATCTTAAAATTGTATTCTCTAAAAAATGCTCTTTCTTTCAATGAGTTCATAGTAGGATATCCACCACATCTTATTGAATCATGTTTTGGACACCTTTCCCCCTCTTTTCCTAAACAGATTACATCTAAATCATCTGTAGGTATTATTTTTATTTTATCTTTAATGATTCTTGAATATACTTCTTTTAAATGTTCTGATTGTCTTTTGCCATAATGTAGATTTATGTGTATTTTTTCCATCCATTTTAATAGAGAATCTAAAGAATTCCTTTCAATTAAAAGACTATGCAATATTATCAAATGATGTCCTTTTAATGTTGTTGTTTCCATCTTTCTAATGTCTATATCAAGAATTCTTTTTCCCTTGGGTCTTACTTATTAGTCTCTTCGACGATTTTGCTTTCTGCTATCTTTTTCTCAGATTCCTTTTTTGTCAGAGGACCGACAACTTTAACCATAAGTCCCGGAAGACCAGTTCCGACAGGAACAGGCTGGTTAAGCATTATGTTTTCAATTACAGAGATTAATTTGTCTTTGCTTCCTTTTATTGTTGAGTTGATAAACTGTTTTCCTGGAGTCTCGAATGTTGCCCTTGCCAAAATTGAAGATTTCTGGGCGATTATCCCCATTCTTGTAACTCCCTTTATTTCTCCTGTGTTAGTCATTGCGTCAGAAACAAGCTTAAGATGCCTCTCATTGATATCTAATCCTTGTGTGTTTATTACAGCATAAATTTCATTTATCAGCAATTGTCTTGCAACTTCAATTCCAAATGCTTCAGCAACTTCATAAAAGTCATTTGAAATAATTTTGTCAGGATCTGTTTCTTTTAATTCCATTATTTTCTTTATATTTGTCCCGAGAGTAATTACAACATAATCCTTGTCTCTCTTTACAAGAAGAATCTGTTTAATTCCTTTGACCCCTGAGATTATTGTTTTCTTTAATTTTTCCTTGAGCTGGTAAATTTCCTTGAAGCTGAACTCAGAAGCATTCAATATTATTGAATCTGTCTTTTCCTTAGCCTTGAATCCAAGGTCATTCAGTCTTTCAACAACTGTTTTTACTGAACTGTGAGTTTGCCTTAATCCATTTTTGTCAATAATTATTTCAATTGTCTTATTGCTGAAGTTAAGATTTATCTCAGATGCTATCTCCCTTAATGAAACTTCTTTTATCTTTTCAGCGAATACTTTTGCATCTTTTTCATTGTTGTATTCTTTCTTCATGTAAATTTCCATCTTAGGAGAGGAAGGTTTTTTTCTTGCATCAAAAATTTCTATAAGTCTTGGCAGACCCATTGTTACCTGCATCTCTTGAACTCCAGCGAAGTGGAATACATTCAATGCCATCTGTGTTGATGGTTCCCCGAAAGATTGTGCTGTGACTATTCCGATAGCTTCTCCTGGAACAATCTGCTCTTTAAGATGTAACTTTGAAACATCTATTCCGTCGTCGCCATATTTGTATTGTATTATGCTATTATTGCTGTCTCTTACTGTTCCATCATACTCTACTCTCAAATCTTGCAGTGCATTGGCTAATCTTCTGTATAAATATCCTGATTTTGGAGTTCTCAATGCAGTATCCATGAGTGAATCACGTCCTGTAATTGCTCCAAAGAAGAATTCGTCAGGCTTTAATCCTCTGATAAATGAACTTCTGATAAATCCTCTCGCATGAGGAGACAGGTCTCCCTGCTTGAAGAATGATAATGTTCTGTTATTGTATCCAATGTCAATTCTTCTTCCCCACAAAGCCTGTTGTCCTACACAAGAAGCCATCTGAGTAATATTAAGGATATTTCCTCCGCCTCCAGACATAATCATATGATTGACGGGATTTTCCTTCGGGAATTCTTTCTTTACAATTTCTCCTATCTTTGTTCTTACTTCATTTAAGGTCTGAAGAATTTTTATCTCTCTTGATTCTTCTTCTGTTTTTCCTGGAATTCTTTCAAGTTCGCCTTTGTTATAAGATTCAATAATTTCTTCTGTTCTCTTTTCTGCTTTCTTGATTATCTCTTCACCTGCATCAATTACACTCTGGTCCAAATCAAGGTCTTCAACAGAAATTGTTATTCCTTTATCAGATAGATATTTGATTCCCAGGCTGAAAACTTTCTTTATTATATCAAATGTCTGGTTTATTCCAACTTCTTTTTCAAGGACTTTTATTAATTCTCCGTCCTCGCTTCCAAACAAGGTCTTGTCAATTTTTCCCTTGATAATTTCTCCGTTTTTGATTGTTATAGAATCATTTGAAAAGTTAATCTTTGGAAGGATTGCGGAAAATATTTCGCTTCCCTTAATAGTTTTTTTTGATATCTGGTGTTCTATTCCTGACTTGAACAGCATTTGATTTGCATGCTCCCTTGAAACTTCTTCCTCCCCAAGAAGATAATTTCCTGTTATCGCATCTCCGATGCACCCAACCAAATTAGTATTATTCTTTGGGGAAATTAAATTCTTTTTTACATCAAGGAGAATCTTTGCTTCTGCTCTTGCTTCTTCTGTCTGGGGAGAGTGTATGTTCATTTCATCTCCGTCAAAGTCAGCGTTGTAAGGAGCAGCAACAGAAGGATGAAGTCTGAAAGTTCTTCCTGGAAGCACTCTTACAAAATGTGCCATCAGACTTCCCCTGTGAAGGCTTGGATGTCTGTTGAATAATACAATATCCCCGTCCTGAAGATGTCTTTCAACCTTATAGCCTGGAGTTAGCTCATTGATTATTTCTTCTTTCAGGTCAGGAGTTATTTTCTTCCTCTTTCCGTCAGGTCTGATAATATAATTTGCTCCAGGATATTCTTCTGCTTTCTCAACTAATTTCTTTAATTTTTCAATATTCAAATCTGTGACGCTTTCTGCAACAGTTACGACCTTCGCTATTTCATAAGGAACTCCGACTTCATTTATCCCAATATTAGGGTCAGGGGAAATAACTGTTCTTCCTGAATAATTTACTCTCTTTCCTGCAAGGTTCTTTCTTATTCTTCCCTCTTTTCCTTTTATTCTCTCCATAATTGTCTTTAGGGGTTGTCCTGAACGGTGTCTTGCTGGAGGTATTTTAGCGACGCTGTTATCAAAGAAAGTTGTTATATGAAACTGCAATAAGTCCCATAAATCTTCTATAATAACTTCAGGAGCTCCTGCATTAAGATTTTCCCAAAGTCTTTGATTAGCTCTTATAATATCAGAAAGCTTGTGTGTTAAATCATCTTCGCTTCTTTCTCCTGATTCTAATATGATGCTTGGTCTTACAGTAACAGGAGGGACAAGCAGCATTGTTAAAACAGCCCATTCTGGTCTGCATGTTATAAAGTTTACTCCAATTTTTTTCAGCTCTTCATTAGGAATATTAACTAAAATTTCTCTTATTTCTGTAGGAAAAAGTCTTGCTTTTCCGACGAAGAAACTTGTTGGCTTGTCTAATTTGACTTTTTCATGAAGTGTTCCGCAATAAGGGCATTTTTTTGCATCTTTTGCTTTTTTTGCTCTCTCGCTTGGGGTGTATTTTTCCAAATCTTTTTCTGATAATAATAATTTCCCGCACTGTCTGCAGAAGCATCTTAATCCAAGTTCAATTAATGGGACATATTTCAAATGTATTACAGGTCTTGCAAGGTCAATGCTTCCAGAGTGTCCAAGACATTCTTTTAATCTTCCACCGCATGTTCTGCATCTTACTCCGGGGTCTATTGCACCCAGCCTCAAGTCCATCAATCCTCCATCAACAGGATAACCGTCGATGTTGTAAAGTTCTGGTGTTACTATCTTTGCTGCAGATATCTTTTTGATATCGTCAGGACTAAATAATGAGAATCTTATCTCATCTACTCGTTTTTTAACTGGTTTTTGTTCTATCATGTTTTTGTTGTTTTCGTTTTATTTCCCTAAGGGAAGATTAAGCGAAGGAAACCGTAGGTGTCCGCGCTATTCGTATTTATTTTTCAATCCAAATGTTGTGTGGATATGCAAACCCTGCAATTCTTCCAGCAATAGCTTGAATGCATAAGACATTTCGACAGGCTCGATATCTTCGCTTCCGCACATTGGACAGCTTAATTTATTTCGAACATTATCATCAATGCCGATGCTTCCGCATTTCATGCAGATAGGAAGGACAACTTTGTCTGAGTCATATCTTTCTTTCAATAATAATGATGCTCCGTGGGCAACTAATGCTTCCTGCTCCATCTCTCCTAATCTCAATGCTCCTCCTCTGCTTCTGCCTTCAATAGGCTGTCTTGTAAGAAGAGCAACTTTTCCTGAAGCTCTTCCATGCATCTTGTTTCCAACCATATACTTTAATTTCAGATAATATAAGTTTCCGACGAAAATCTTTGCTTCCATTCTCTTTCCTGTTATTCCGTTGTACATTGTTTCTTTTCCGTCATATCTAAATCCTAAATTTCTTAAGTGTTCTTCTAATTCTTTCTTTCCAACTCCAGAGAAGCTTGTTCCGTCGATAATTTCTCCTCCGAGACTTCCTACTTTTCCTGCAAGCAATTCCATCAGATACCCGACAGTCATTCTGCTCGGAAGTCCGTGTGGATTAAATATTACATCAGGTCTGACTCCTTTTGAAGTGAATGGAATATCTTCCTGAGGAACAATCATTCCAATAACTCCTTTCTGTCCGTGAGAAGTTGCGAACTTGTCTCCCAATTCAGGAATTCTTGGGTCTCTTGTTCTGATTTGAACAATTTTATTTCCTTCAGCATCTTCAGTAATGAAAACAGAATCAACAATTCCTTTTTCTTCCTGTCTCATCGTTACGCTTGATTCTTTCTTTGTCTTTACAGAAATTTCCCTTGCTTCAGATAGGAATTTTGGAGGAGACATTTTTCCAATCATGACTTCCCCCTCTCCAACTTCAGCCTCAGGATAAACAATGCCATCTCCTTCTAAATGCTTGTAGCTTGCTTCTGTCCTATATCCTGAAGTGTCTTTTTCAGGAATGAGAATTTCATCTTTTAATCCTCCTGCATAATTCATTTCAATTGCAGAATATGGTCTAAAGTAAAAGCTTCTTCCTACTCCTCTGTCCAGACTTCCTCTGTTTAAAACAAGAGCATCTTCCATATTATAGCCTTCATAAGTCATTACTGCAACGACTAAATTCTGGCCTGCAGGATAAGTGTTTAATGTGTCATAAACAAAGCTTCTTACAAGAGGTTTTTGCGGATACTGCAGAATAGAAACGTCTGTGTCAAGTCTGCAGAGATAATTTGCAGAATAAATTCCAAGAGCCTGCTTCTGTGTCTTGCTCCCCCTGTTAAGTCTCGAACTTTGGTCGTGATTTCCATAAGGAACAAGGCTTGTGACTACTCCAAGCAAATCCATGTAATCAATTTCCAGGTGGGTATTTTCAGGTGCAAGCTGTTCTTCATATAATGATACAAGAGAATTTTCTTCTTCAGCAGCGTCGAGATATTCTATGACTCCAATCTTAAGCAAATCTTCCCATTTTATTTCTCCCTGTTCAATCTGCACTTTATGTTCATTCTTTAATTTTGAAACGCCGTTTTCAACGACAATCAGGGGCCTGAGAACTCTTCCTGGCTCTGTTGAAATTAAAACGATTTTGAATCCTGGTTCATTTCTTATGCTCATTTGGATAGGAAATTCTCCTTTTCTTCTTTTTTCTTTTACTCTCTTGACAAATTCATCAGGACTTTTTGCACTTCCGATAAATCTTCCGTTAAAAAATATGTCAGCTCCGTCAAATCCTTCTCTTTCCATTCCGAGATTTTCAAGCTCTCTGAAAAACTTTTCTTGGTCAAGTTCAACTCTTGTTGATATCTTGCTTAGAATTGCGAGATTTTTTCTAAGTCCGATTTCTGTTCCTTCAGGTGTTTCAATTGGGCAGAATCTTCCGTAATGAGTTGGATGAAGAGTTCTTGCAGGGAAGTTTTCCTGATCAGAAGGAAGCATGCTCGAAACTCTCTGGAGCTGCGAGATTATTGCAAGATAATTTGTCTTGTCCATATTTTGCGTAACTCCGCTTCTTTCTCCAGTCCAGCTTCCTGTTGCAATTGCAGATTCAACCCTGTGAGAGAATAAAGTTGATTTTGCTATAACTCTTATTGAAAAGAATTTTTTTCTCTTTGATGATTTTTGTATTGAATATTGAATGTCCCTTATTAGAATTCCCAAATTAACCCTGAATAAATTAGCAAGCAAATCTCCTGACAATCTTACTCTCTTGTTTGAATAATGATCCTTGTCTGTTCTTAATGAAGGATTTTCCTTTGCAATTAAAAATTGTTTTACAAGCTTGCATATTGTGATTGCCTTGTTCATTCTGTCTTCTTTTTTTTGTCCAATATGCGGAAGAAGGTAAGAATCAATTCTTTGCTTTATTCTGTCAAGAATTTCTTTTTTTGTTCCCTGCAATCCTGTTTTTTCTGCAATGAACATCATCGCATCTTCTTTTGTTGCGAGGTTTACAAATTCATATAGGTTGACTATTACGCTGTCTGTTTCCTTTCCAATATATCTTGCGATGTCTGATTCTTTTATAAGTCCAAGTGCTTTTAACATTACTATTATTGGGATGTCTTTGAATCTGCTGAAAGATAAATCCAAAAGCCCTTCTTTGCTTTCAGAAATTGTTATAGGAATTCTGTAAGTTCCCTTTAAAGAAAATAACCTGAGATTTAAATTTCCCTTGCTGTTAACTTCAATAAATGGCTGGTTTTCTGCGAGGTCTTCTGCCATTACCATGACTCTTTCATTTCCATTGACAATAAAGTACCCTCCCGGGTCAAGTGGATCGCTGTAATTGTCAATCAACTGTTCATCACTCATTCCGTAAGTATTGCATGCCTTGCTCTTGACCATAATTGGAATCTTTCCCACTTCAACTGTTTCTGAATCAACAGTATCTCCTTTCTTAACTGTTATCTCAAGAGTAATTGGAGCAGAATAAGTAAGATTTCTAAGCCTTGCTTCATAAGGCATGATTAAAGAAGAGCTCCCATCAGCCTCGATAACTTTTGGTTTTTCAACTTTGACTTTACCCAAAGTGATTTCAAATTCTTCATTGTTTATTGATTCTGATATTTCATTGACAATCTCCTGCATTCTGTGGTCAAGAAATTCATTGAATGAAATTATGTTTGATTCAACTAAAGAATGCTCTTCAAGATATTTCTTTATAATGAGGTGATTGTCTTTTTTCATTTTATTATTTATACCACTACTCTGTGATATTCTCCTGAGATTCTTTCAATTTTAATTATGTCCCCAACACCGCATCCTTCTGGAAGTGCAGCATCTGTTGAGAGAATTTTAGGCAATTGTGCTTTAGAAACATTTAATCTTTTTAATAAGGCTTCAGCTTCTTTTTCGTTGAGTTTTATGTGTTTTGGTTGAAGAATATGCATCTTTATTGTATGAAAGGGTTTATAATTGATTGTCAAAGGACATACTAAACTTTAACAACTGTGGAATAATAAAAAGTAACAAAATTTGGTTTATAAATCTTTGGATTTCTAAGATTTTTTGCGATAAAAAGCTGTAAAACCTCAAAAGATATGTTAAAATAGTAAAAATGGCCCCGACGGGATTTGAACCCGCGACACCTGGATTAAAAGTCCAGTGCTCTAACCAGACTGAGCTACGGAGCCTTGTAGTATTTCAATCTGTTGAAATACTATTTATTTACTCAGAATGGTTAAACCAGACCGAGCAATGTTCACGAAGCTACTCTCTCGCCCGTGATTCTGAGTGGGCTTGCGAGTTAGCTACGGAGCCGTTTGTATAAATATGTTCCGTAGCGACCAATGTGTTTAAACGTTTCTACCATTGTAGTTTCTTTTTTAAAGAAACCCATGAGCTACGGAGCTATGCCTAACTGAGAAAAACTTAATTTATAAAATTATCTTACAAAGAGCAATAATCCATTTAAATTGTAATTGGATAGCTGTTTAATGGACATAAGTCAATTACTCTTAAAAAAAGAAGAATTGCCTATCTTGCATGGAAATTGTTTTCAAGTCCCAATTCATCCTAAACTTTTGAATCCTTCTGTTAACATAAACCCATTGATTGCAAAAGATGTCTTTCCTAAAGTTGCCAAAGAATGGTATACTGACTTGAAGGAATATCTTCCTTTAGAAAAAGATCCTGAAAAAAGAGAATGGTATGAAAATGTTTTTTTAAAAGAAAAAGAAGTTGTAATAGAAAATAATAAACAATTCTTTGGAATATGGGAAGATGAATTCCAATTATCTAATAATGGTTTTGTTATCTGTTTTTCAATAAGCAGAAATGCAGGAGGAACGCTTTATTTTAGAAAAGATGATCCTAATTGCCAATCTTTCGGACAAGAGTATATTAAATTTTCAGATGATAAGAGAAAAGAATTTGGGTTTAAGGAAGGAAGATGTTTTGTATATGCTTCTCATAATATTGATCATTATCCCGGAGCATTATTCTTAAGAAACTGGGCTATCGCGTATATGAATGAAGTATTACAAGAACTTTTCTAATCTTACTTCAGATGCTTATTCAATCTTTCCTCAAGTTCTTCAGTTGACATTGCACCTATAAATTGTTCAGCAACTTTTCCCTCTTTAAACAGGATAAAATTTGGAATTGAACTTATATTAAACTTCTTTGAAAGATTTTCATTATCCCCGACATTTACTTTTCCAAATTTAATTTTTCCATTGAATTTTTCTCCCAGCTCTTCAACTATCGGAGCCATCATAAGGCAGGGCATGCACCATTCTGCAAAGAAATCAATAAAAACAAGCCCTTTTTTTGTGAATTCTTCAAAGTGCTTTTCACTGAGTTCAGGAACATCATATCCGTTTGTCATGCTTTATACTAAAGAGAATTCTTTATAAAATTATTGGATTAAACTTCCAAAGCAGTTCTAATCTCGTGTTCTCTTTCACTTGCAATTCTGCTATGGAAATCTTCATCATACCAATTAACAGCCCCCCTCACCTTACCACAGCACTTTTTGTAATCGGGTTCATGACAAAAACCTGTGTAATGGCATTTAGGAGTGAGCAAGTCTTTTATGGTTTTTGTTATTTCTGAACTATTCACGATTAATCTTCTCTCTTCTTCTGTTATTGCTCTCATTTCTGGTTCTGCTGTATTGCACATTCTCAAAGACATATAGCCGGTAGTTAAATTGTACAAGTCAAACGTTTTAACAACACCAAGTTTTATTCCTCTCGGAATTACTGCAATTGCATCATTTTCTAAAATTCCCATCTTTACTAAATTATAATATGCTGCTACGGAATTGAAAAAGGCCTCTTTCCATATTTTAAGATTATCGGAATTTTCCTTCACTTTTGGTGGAACTGAAAGAACTGCTTCAACATCTCTTCCATTGTATCGTCTCACTCTTTCTACAGCTTGATAAATAGACTCCGAAACTTGCGGGAGAGTTCTATGCCTTTTTACTTCTCCCCAGACTCTCCAGGGAGTATTTACAAATGTAGTAATTTGAACAGAATTATTAAAGCCCTCAACAATTTCTTGTAATTCTGCAATAGAATTCTTCCATTCTGATTCTACTCTTGATGGACTTGAGAAAGATATGCCCCTCATCTCCAAATATTGGTCAATCGCTTGTATTCTTTCAAAATCATTTATTTCTTTTGCAGAGACTATTCTGGTTTTATTTGATATGTCTCTTTGTGAACTTGCAAAATTTCCCTTATGATGAAAAATATTTGGATTAGGGCATCCTTCTCTTGGTGCTGCTTTTCTTGCTTCATAAACAACTTCCATCCCATTTTCATGAATAAACTTTTCAAGTAGAGAAATAATTTCATGTCCTTCTTGTGGGATTGCTGCAGGAATTCTTTTTAACATTTTTGAATAACTTATTAAAGTTTCAAGAGGCATAAACATGAATCCACCACCGAAATGTCCGTATTGAACTATTTTGCTTGCTTCTTGTGTTGGAACTCCTCTCTTTTGCATTTCTTCATAAACTTCTATATTGTGTTCTGATGCTTTTACGTAAGTATCCACAGCTTCTCCTTCTCCAGCAATTCCTTTTGGAATAACAATGTTCTCTTTTGCAATAGGAACTCTTCTCCCCGAAGGCATTAATGAACTTGAGAATCTTGCACCAGTGAAAATAGAATCAACTAATTTGGAACTTGTTCCTTGAAGAATACACCAAAATCCTGGAGTTGTTGCCATAGAAGCATGTCCGCTGCCGGCAGATTTAATCAGACTTTTTATCATTTTTTCGCGGACATCTTTATCTTCTTTTCTTGCTTTAATCAGCTCTTCAAGAGCAGTCATTCCTTTGTAAGTTATTCCAGAAGCACCATAAACAAATTCATCAGGAGTTATGCTTTCTCCATTAAGTAATTCTAATTTTGGTCCAAAACCAACTACCTCTATTTTTGGTTCAATTACCTCATATTGCATTTTATTTTAATCTTGAATTTGTTTAAATAGATTATTATTCTCTGAAAGTTATATTTACTTTCCCGTGCTTCCAAAACCGCCATCGCCCCTTTTAGTGTCTAATAATTCTTTTGCTTCTTCAAGTTCAATTTTTGGGAATGGCAATATAATAATCTGTCCTATCCTTTCCCCAATTTCATATTCATTATCTCCATGTTTGTAAAATCTTATTTTTAATTCTCCTCTGTATCCAGAATCAAGAACTCCTACGGAATTGCACTGGGAAAGCGTTTTTATTGAAATACTGCTTCTTGGAAAAACTAAACAGACATATCCTTCTGGAATTTCTAACTGCAGCCCTGTTCCATATTCAATAAATTTTTCATTTAAATAGATTTTTTTGGAAACTGCATATACATCCATTCCTGCATCTCCATCATGGGCATATTTTGGAATTATCGTATTAGAATTTATCTTCCTGAATTTTACTTTCATGAATTATTCCCCGCATCCTTTTGGGCTTTCCCAGCCACATTCAGGATTGGAACATTTTTCAAGACAATGCCCTTTCTTTATCATTCTTGCCCCGCATATTGCACAAAATCCGCCTGCTTCTTCTACTTGTTCTTTCTCTTTTTTAGGAGCAGTAATTTCTGACTGCTGTTCTGCTTCATTATGTTCTTCTCCATTTCCATTTGACATATTCAAGAATTGTTTTCCAAGGAAATTGAATATATAATCTATTGGAGAATCTGCAGTATGTATATCGGGATGCCCTCTTACAAGACCATAAGGTTCAAACTTCTGATGCCTGAATTTCTTAACCAAAGTTTCTAAAGGAACTCCATATTGCAAGGCCATTGAAGTTAAAATTCCAATCGTATCCATGAGCCCCTTGACTGTTGTTCCTTCTTTGCTCATGTCAATAAAAGTCTCTCCTGGCGTTCCATCATCATATAACCCTACTGCAATATAACCTTCATGTCCTGCAACTTCAAATTTGTTAATAATTGCATTTCTTGTATTGGGAAGTTTTCTTCTAACGGGTTTGACCTTTTGTTCTAATTTTCCTTCTGAAAAATTAAGTGGTTGGACTCTTTTGCTTTGGTCTCTGTAAATTGCAACTGCTTTTATTCCCATTTTCCATGCATCAATATAAGCTTGTTCTATTTCTTCAACAGTTGCTTCTTTGGGCATGTTAACTGTTTTTGAAATTGCTCCAGACAAAAATGGCTGGACAGCAGCCATCATCTTCAAATGTCCATAGGTGGAAATCGTCCTTGTAGCATGTGCAGGTTTATTTGAACAGTCAAATATAGGAAGATGTTCCCCCTTAATATGCGGAGCTCCTTCCATTGTTTCATGTCCATTGATGTAAAAATCAACTTCATCTATTTGTTTTTCGGAATATTTTTTTTCTGTTAAAAATTTTCTCATATTGAAAGGTTTATTCTTAACAAGATCAAATGGCTTCTCCTTAATTGTTTCTAATTCATCTTGTTTTATATGTGGAACTCCTTCATATCCTCTTCCTGTAACATATTCTTTTATCTTTTCAATCTGCTTTTCATCATAACCTAATTTTCTTAATGTTGGTTCAACTGTGCTGTTTACTAATCTTAAACTTCCTCCTCCGACAAGTTTTTTTGTCTGAACTAATCCTATTTCAGGTTCTATTCCTTTTGTATCACAATCCATCATAAATCCGATTGTTCCTGTTGGAGCCAAGACAGTTGCCTGAGCATTTCTATAACCATATTTCTCTCCAAGTTTTACAACTTCATCCCACCTTTTTTCTGCAGTATCAAGAATATTTTCTAATCCTTTTGGTAACTTTTCTCTCTGAATTCCTTTTAATGCTTCCCTGTGCATTTTCATAACTTCCAGCATCGGCTCTTTATTTCTTTGAAATTCTTCAAATGCCCCAATTTTCTCAGCCATTTCTGCAGAAGTTTTGTAAACATTGGCAGTCATTAAAGCAGTTATAGACGCAGCAATTGCTCTTGCTTCATCAGAATCATAAGGCAATCCTAAAGACATAATTAATGCACCAAGATTGGCATAACCCATTCCTAATGGTCGGAATTTGTGAGAATTTTCTGCAATTTCCCTTGTAGGAAAAGAAGAATTATCGACTTCTAAGTCCTGTCCAATTGCAGTTAGTCTCACAGAATTTTCAAAAGCAGGAATATCAAATGTGCCATCTTCTTTTTGAAAAGCCATCAAATTTTGTGATGCTAAATTACAAGAACTATTATCAAGAAACATATATTCCGAACAAGGATTTGATGCTTTTATTTTTCCAGATTTTTTGCATGTGTGCCATCTGTTAATTGTATCATGAAATTGCATTCCTGGGTCTCCACAAAAATGAGTTGCTTCTGCAATTGCTCTCATCATTTCCATTGCTTTATATTTTGGCATTTTGTCAGTCATATCTTTATTATGAACAGGAATTGTCTGCCAATCATCACCATTAATAACAGATTGCATAAATGCATCTGTTGCTCTCACAGAAATATTAGTATTCTGATAATTTACACTTTCCTGTGCTCTTTGCCAGGGGATTCCGCTGTCAATTAAAATATGCAATAATTTTTCTTCTTCTTTTTTTGAATTTATGAATTCCATAATATCTGGGTGAATGTCTTCAAGACTATCCATCTTTGATGCTCTTCTGGTTTTTCCTCCAGATTTTACAATCCCTGCAACTTTGTCATAAAATGCCCAATAAGCTAATGGTCCAGAAGGTTTTCCTCCAGAACTTAATTTTTCTCTTGAAGAACGCAATGTTGAGAGATTGCTTCCTGTTCCAGAACCATATTTGAATAACAAAGCCTCTCTTTCTGCAAGTTCCATAATAGCCTCCATAGTATCTCCAACTCCCTGAATAAAACATGCAGCCGTCTGGGGATAAAATATATCTTCTCCTAATTGTATTGGAATAGAAGCTCCTTTTTTTACATCAAATTGAACATTGCCAAAAGGAGTTGAGTATGTTATAGTCATATTTTTTTCTGCTATTCTCCAAGCCTTTTTTTCTTCTTTGCTGGGTTCTGCACGAAGATGAGTTCCAACATTAAACCAGACAGGAGAATTAAATGCCATTTTTTGGCTGTATGTAAGATAAGCTAATTCCTGCCTGAATGTTTCTGCTTCTTTCTTTGAAAAATAATGTTGTTTAACTCCCCAATTAGCCATGGTAGAACTTACTCTTCCAATTAAATCTTTTATAGAATTTTCTCTCTGAACAGTTCCTTGTTCTCCGAAGAAATATTTTGAAGCAGTCATATCTCTTGCCAACTTACTCCATTGTTTTGGAAACTCAGCATCTTTCTGAGTCCATAATTTAATACCATTATCATCAGTTATATCTGCATCGCTGTTTTCAAATTCAAAATAACTATCAGCAGATTTTCCCTGCTGAGTAAAATATTTTCCCATGGTCAAACCGCTTTTTACTTTTTCACCCATTTTACAATTCCCTCATCTCGCGTTTAAAATCATTTATGTCATGAAAATCTCTATATACAGATGCGAATCTTATATAAGCGACATGGTCTATTTTCTTTAATTTTTTCATAATAAGCTCTCCAATATCAGAAGTTTTAATCTCTTTTTTTCCTCTTTTTCTTATTTGTTCTTCAATTTCGTTTATCATTTTATCAATCTTGTTTTTTTCAACAGGACGCTTTTCAAATGCCCTGTTTATTCCTCTTTCAAGTTTTTCCCTGTCAAATCTCTCTCTTCTCCCGTCTTTTTTTATTACATATATTTCTTCCCTTGCAGCTTTTTCATATGTTGTGAATCTTTTTCCACATTTGAGGCACTCGCGTCTTCTTCTTATTCCCTCAGGAGACTCTCTTTTGTCTGTTACCTTTGATTCTTTATGCGAACAATATGGGCAATCCATGTATTTCTCTTAACAGGAAGATTAAATGAAGGAAACTCTATATCCTAACGCACATACAATAGGTTGTATGTTAAACATCCTCTTCTTCCCATTGCTTGTATAGCAAGAAAATAATAAAATAAGAGGTATTTAAACATTTATCTCTACTAAAACAGAATAACACCAACATACAAGAAAAATCAGTACTTATATTTCTCAGAAAGTTGATTGAACCAAGTTTCTAATATGTTTTTTTGTTCCTCAGGCATTTCAGAATCAATATCCAATTCCAATCCTTTATGAATCCAACCAGCATCAAATCTTAATCCACCAGACCTATAATTTCCTTGATTATACCCAGTCAGGTGATACGTGCTTATGACTAAATCTCCCAAGAATAAATCGTATTTATTATGAATCAAAACAGGCAGCAATTGGTCCCTAAACTGCCTAAAGCCTTCATGCGCCGAACCCATTCTCATTTCTAATTCAATATCCTGGATTCTTCCTCCCACAATTAAGCCAATACTGTTACTGGTAGAGACTTCTGTAAAATGGAGGGCATCATATTTAGGTATAAACCCTTCTTGAGGGTCATATTCTAATTTGACTTTTGAATTTGGGATGATTTCTTTTCGGAACAATCCCTTAACAGCCCTGAGTCTTATTTCAGCAAATTCTGGAGAAACAGGGAACGTTTTTATTACATCCCTAAATAAGGATTGATTAACAACATTTAATTCCATTTATTATCAAAAAATAATTCTTATTTAAGATTAATTATTGTTTATTATATCATATTAAATAGTGTGCTATCCATCGACATATGTCTCTTGACTACACATATCATATTAAATCAGAACCTTTTTAAATAAAAAAGTATTATTTTAATCATGTATAGTTATCTAAAAATGGGGTTTGACCAAATGGGAATTTCTGCATTTTTATTTGGGGTAATAATCGTCTGGTCTTTAAGCTGGAAGCTTTTTGCTTTGTGGAAGGCTGCGAAAAAGAATTCTCCTGCTTGGTTTGTAATTTTAGCCTTGGTAAATACTATAGGAGTATTGGAAATTCTTTATATTTATATTTTCTCGGAAATGAAACATCGTGTTAAAAGGGAAAAACCATTGCACAGAGCAAAAGCGAGAAGAAAAAGAAGATAAATTTTATAACAATTTTTATATATTCTATTTTGTTTTTTGGTTAATGGCAACTAATTACTGCAGGAATGCTAATCTTCCTGATATAAAAGATGATAATTACAATCCGGTTATATGCAGGATAAATAACAGAAGATGTGTGGCAGATTCCTGTGTTGCTGATCTTTTTCCAGAGAGAATCACTGAGCACATAACTGCAATGACTCACGAATATAATCCTCGCGTAGCAGAACGCTGTCCATGTTATAAGGAACAATTTTCTATCAAAACTATAAAAAATTCCGGATTATTAAAAGCATTAAGAAGTCTTGGACTATTAATCAACAGGGGATAATTTTTATAAATAGAATAAAATCTTAATAATTATGAGAAAAAAAGAATCTCAAATTATAAAAAGAATACGGCTTTTATTTATGCCAAGATTAGACTGGCTTGCCAGAGACTTGCAGGAAACCATTCTTTATGAATTCCTTGCAAAAAAATCATCAGATTCAGCAGTTATCAGAGAGGCTATTGATTCAATTAATAAATATAATCAGCGTCATATATTTCACAGGAGAGATTATATTTCAGATGGTTTTCTCTGGCTTAAATTGGACTTAAACGAAGCATCAGTAAAATCTATCTATAACCAATTGCCTCTTAGAAAAGGTTCTTCTGTTTTGCATGATATGTGTTCTTATTTTCTGCCTACTCCTTTTTCTTAACTAACTGGCACATCTTGCAGATATTATTTCTTGAAGGTTCACCGCAGATTTCGCAGTATTTCAGGCTTTCTTCTTTTTTTAGACGATGAATTCTGCCTGAAAGTCTGTCAAAATTTTTCATTATATTCTCTTTTTCTTTTGTTGTTAATGTATTCATGAATTGTCTGATCTGTATTCTGTAAGAGTCCAAAGCGCATGGACAGTGTTCATAAACAACAGGAAGCTTTTGCTTTTTTGAATATTCTCTTATATCATTCTCCGCGACATAGAACAATGGTTTTATTCTGGTTATGAACTTTTTATTTTTTACATTTCTCGTTATTGCTCCTGAATTTGCACTCAGTTGCGGGCTTCCCTTCAGGATATTCATGAAAAAAGTCTGCGCTTCATCGTCTAAATTATGCCCTGTTGCAATTTTGTCAACCTTCAGCTTTCTTGCTTCTTTGTTCATAATCCATTTCTTTATTACTCCGCATATTGCACAGTTCTTTAGTCCTTTCCCTTGTCCTTCTGTCTGGATTGTGCTTCTTATATAGCACATGCTTGCTCCCATTTCTTTCTTTATGTCATAAACATGCAATTTAATATCTAATTGTTTGCATAACTTCTTAACAGCAAAGAAGCATCTCTCGCTGTATCCGCCCATTCCCAGATTAATGTGAAATCCCTCAATATCATATCCAAATTTTTTCAGGAAATAGGCAGTTACAGTTGAGTCTTTTCCTCCAGATAAGGCGACTAATATTTTTTCTTTTTTATTGCATAACTTGTATTTTTCAATAGTCTGCCTGACTTTACGCTCAATATTTATAGTCATAATAAAAAGAAAAATATAGAATTATTAAAGGTTATCCAATACTAATAAAAGATTTAATAAGAATTAGGCTACTTCAAATGCAGGCCTGTGGTCGCCAACTGTAACGCTAATCGGATTTTTTGTTCCTGCCCTTGCCAAATCCGCAGGACTCATTTTTATAATTTTATCTATGCTCAATTTTTCTTTTTGGTCTTGAAGTCCAAATGCATTTAAGAGGGAAGTATAAGCCATTTCATCCAAACCTTCGTACACTATCCATTTTGCTCCGTCTTTTTCTGATCTTGCCCAACTATTGGGAATTTCCCAATCCCAGTCAATTGCATGAGGTATATCTTCTCTCTTCTCTCCTGCTGGATAATCATAAGATAAGCTAAATGTCATTTTTTATGAATATTTGTCTGGTTTATAAATATTACTTAGCATTAATCTTTAACTTCAACGAGGCTTTTTCCCAATACGATTCCTGCAACAATGCAGGTTATGAAGTTAAGAATTGCAATATCTTTTGCTCCAGAAGTAAATCCGTCATAAACTAAGATTCCTGCTCCAAGAATATAAACTGCCATGAAAAGAGGGCTTATCTTTTTTCTCTTTCCCATAAAAAAATATTCAAGAATCCATGAAACCACAATTACTGCCAGACCAATTAATGATAAGGAAAATATCATTTTTTTCTCCTCTTTAATTTAGTTTTCTTTAGTTTTTGCACTGAAACTTTCTTCTTTCCTTCTTTGTAAATATTAAAAACAGTCCAAAATGCAGAAGCTGTTCCGATAAAGAAGAGGGTGTATAATATTTTTAAGGAAATGTGCCAGTTTATCAATTTTGCAGAATCATAAAAGGCATAAATAAAGAATGTCAGAAAGATTCCCCAGCCGTAACTCTTTTTCTTTTTGAACACAATTAAAAGCCCGAGAATTGCGATTAATACTTCAATAACAATTGAGAAATATTGTAACATATTCATCCCTCTTTATTATAATAATTAATTATAATTTAAAAACTTATCTTCTGCCAAACCGGCCCATGCTTCTTCTGCCTGTGCTTCTGTTGTTTCCTCTTGAAAAACTGCCTCTTCTTGCTGGAAAATCCCCTCTTCCGGAAAAACTTCTTCTACTGCTAAATCTTGTCTCCTTTTTTATCCAAACTGGTTTAAAATTAGGAAGTTCTTCTTCTGTAATATTTAATGCGTCATCTTCTTTTATGTTTCCAAAATTCGGATAATCCTCGCTTGATAACAAGTTGATTACTTTCCCTTCTTCTCCTGCTCTTGCTGTTCTTCCAATTCTATGAACATAATCTGTGCTTGTCTTTGGGAGATTGTAATTAAAGATATACTTGACTTCTTTTATGTCCAATCCTCTCCCTGCAACATCTGTACATATCAGGACTTTTATGTTCTTTTTTTGAAAATCTTCAAGGACTTTTGTTCTATTATTTTGTGTCAAGCCGCCATGAATAGCTTTGGCGCGGATTCCTACCCTGTTAAGATTCTCTGCAACAAAATCAACATTATTTCTGGTGCTGCAAAAAACCATTGCCAGCCCAGGAATCTTTTCATTAAGCAAATGGACCAACAATGAAAATTTCTGCTCTCTTGGAATATCATAATAAACCTGTTTCATTTTAGAAGGGTCTACGTGAGATTTTGCAGAAATCTCAATAGGATTTCTTGAATATTTTTTCGCAAGGTAGCATACATCGGGGGAAATTGTTGCAGAAAACATCATTGTCTGTCTTTCTTCAGGACAGTGTTCAAGTATTCTTTCAACATCTCTACTAAATCCCATATCAAACATCCTGTCTACTTCATCCAATACCAGAATTTTAACGTGGTTTAATCTTAATGTTCCTCTTTCCATGTGGTCAAGAATCCTTCCAGGGGTTCCAACAACAACATCTGTCCTCTCCAGTTTTCTCATTTGAGGTCCAATTTCTACCCCTCCATAAACTGCCAATACATTTAATCTCTTGCTTCCGGCAAATTTCTTTATTGATGTTGCAACTTGTTCTGCTAATTCTCTTGTTGGTGTTAATATTAGGGATTGAACTTTCTGGTTGGGAACTATATTTTCAATTATTGCAGAAGCAAATGCAAGAGTTTTGCCGCTTCCAGTAGCAGAACCTCCGATTATGTCTTTTCCGGCTATTGCTAAGGGAATCGTCTTAATCTGTATTTCTGAAGGGGCTTTAAATCCTGCCTCTCTGATAACATTAATTGTTTCTTTGCCTAATCCAAGTTTTTCAAATTGTTCCATTGTTTTATCTGTAAAAAATTCCGATTTCAGGGGAATATTTTATATCCATTTTTTGGTTTCAAGAAATGTTTAATTTATATCGAATCCCTCTGATAATCGCGTGGATTTGATATCCTAATCGTTTCTTTGTATAAATAAGTAAAAAAGGGAGTTTATAAAATTATCCCTCTCCAGTAATATTATTAGGAAGATTTTCTAAAAGTTTTTATAGCATCAAAAATTATTTTTTATATGGGCGGAAAGAGATTAAAATTTCCAAGAAGGGCAAAGTATGTTGCTCCTGAGCAGAAGATAGAAATGGAAGAAAAAATTGTTTCAGAAGAGGAGCATGAAAAACGCCTTGAAATGCTGAAGCAAATGGGAATATTAAAGGAAAAGTAAGCTTAGACAAATAATTCTGACAAATTGGATATTGGTAAATATTTATTTTAATTTTTTGCTGTTTTTCCTCTTTTTATAATCTTCAATTGCCTTTCTCAAAGCATCACTTGCAAGATTAGAACAATGCATTTTAATAGGAGGCAGGCCTTTCAGAGATTCAGCAACGTCATTTCTTGTTATTTTTTCCGCTTCACTTAATGTTTTTCCTTTTGCCATCTGTGTTATCATTGAACTTGTTGCTATGGCTGCAGAGCATCCAAATGTTTTGAATTTTATATCCTTAAGAATTTCCTTTCCTTTTTCGTCTTTTGCAACCTTAATGTAAATCCACATTACATCTCCACAAGTAGGATTTCCAACTTTCCCAATTCCATCTGCATTCTTTATCTCGCCCATGTTTTTGGGGTGAGTATAATTCTTTATCACTTCTTTTGAGTATTGGATTGTCATTTTATCTTCCTCTTTTTTTCATTTATTATTACTAAAGCTTCCCCGTCTTTTACTGTTTCAACAGGATAGTCAGCTATCTTTTTAAAATCATCAATTTCATGTTTTAATCTGTCTTCATAATGGACATAAATTGCAGTGTTTGTCAGGTTTAATCCTGTTAAATCTTTTAAATGAACATAATTGTCGTCTGCTTCGCTTCCCCACTCTGCTATCTTAATATTTGGTCCTGCAATTATAGTTCCTGCGCTTATGCTGACAAAGATTTTATCCTTGCTGTTATATCTTGTTAGAAAGTCTTTGAAATTATTTTTTCTTAATCTCTCAAGCATGTAAAAAGTGTCTCCTCCCAGCAGATAAATTATATCTGCGTCCTTGAATTTTGAAAAATTAACTTCTTCTGATATATTCGCTGTGTAAATATTTCTTTTATTTATATTAATATCTTCTAATTCTTCAGTGACCCACTGGACAAACTGCTTATGCCCTCTTTCACTCAGTGTCCCGATTACAAGAATTTTCACTTCTCCTGCAGGCTTCTCAATAAGTTTAGAAAATTCCCTTTTTAATTTTCTTGAACTTAATCCATTGGATGTTAAGAATAATTTCATTTCTTATTCAACCCATTAAAAAATTTATATGTTGGAAATTCTTTGTATATTCTTTTAAATAATATTTCAAAGTCTCTCTTGGATTTTGTCTTAGATAGAGATTTGATTAAATCTAATAATCTCTTTTTCCCAAACTTTTTAATTAAAAGTTCAATCGCAAGAGAGGATTCGCTATATGCTTCTAATTCCCAAGTAGAATAAAATTTCAAAAATTCTTTGAATTTTGTTGGTTTATTCTTCTTCTCTTGTCTTACAAGATATTCTCCAACCCCTTCATTTAGCCAAAGAGGAAATACACTCCCATTTGTAAGAACTTCAAAAAAACTATGGGCTAATTCATGTTTTATCCTTTGTTCAAATGTTTCTCTGGAATATTTATGACAACTTTCTTTTTCAATATTCTTTTTATCTAAGAGAAAAATATCTCTTTTATCTGACCAAGCAATTATCCAATTTTCTGTTTTTTTACCTAAGAGGGCATTGATAACCTTTCTATTTTGAACTAAAAAAATATTTGGTTTAGCATATTTCCAATTAATTTCAAAGAATTTATTTAATTCTCTTATACTCTGATTATAAGCTTTTTCAATAGACTTATCTTCTTTTTCATTAAGTTCAAATATCATTTCTTCTTATTCAGCTTTTTAATTAGCTCATCAATTTCCTTCTTGCTCATTCCATGTGTCGTGCAACCGTCTTCAAGTGATTCATACATAGCCATTCCGCATCCAATGCAGTGCATTCCGCTGTTAAATAAAATCTCAGCAGAATTTGGATGATTCTCTAAGATTTCTGCAAAAGTCATCTTCCCTGTTACAGGACTTTCTTTCTTCTTTGTTGCTATTTTTTTCTTTTCCATTTTCTTGTTTAGTTTTCTTATCAGACTTGACCCACTCTCAGAGGATAGATTGATTGGGGTTGATAAAGAAAACCAGTAGGTTTTATTATCAGGCATGACCCTATCTCAGAGGATAGGTTGATAAGGAAAACCAGTGGTTTTCTTTATTCCTCAAAGTATTCTTCTTCTATTTCATCTAAATCCATTCCATCTTCTTCTAATTCCTCTGCAAGTTCAGCTTCATTCTTGAATCCGCCCGCAAAAGTTTCGAATTCTTTTCCTTTCTTTTTCATATCGCCTCCTATTGGGCTATTATTTAATTGGACTTATTTTTCTCAGTTTTTCAACTATCCTTGGAAGAACTGTTAAAACAAAATCTATTTCTTCCTCTGTAGTATATTTGCTTATGCTCATTCTTATTGAACTGTTAGCTTGTATCGGAGTAAGCCCGATTGCTTTCAGAACATGGCTTGTTTCAAGAGAATGAGATGCACATGCACTTCCAGTAGATGTTGCTATTCCTTCATTTTCAAGATATCCGCCAATTGCTTCCCCCTCTATATTATTAAATGAGATATTCACATTATTGCACAATCTTTTATCCCTGCTTCCATTAAGTCTTGTATTCGGAATTCTCAAAATTCCTTCAATTAACCTATCTCTTGTTTTAATCATTTTTTCAATATCTCTTTTATTTGCAACTTCAACTGCTCTTGCAAATCCAACAATTCCTGAGACATTTTCTGTTCCGCTTCTTATTTTCTTCTCGTGTCCTCCTCCGTGCATTAACGGAACAATATGAATTCCTTCTCTGATATATAATGCTCCGACTCCTTTTGGCCCATGGATTTTATGTCCATTCAATGTTACTAAGTCAAGGTTTTGTTTTCTTACATCAATAGGAACTTTTGTAAAACTCTGGCAGGCATCAGTATGAAATAAAACCCCTTTTCTCTGGCATATCTTTCCTATGCTTTCTAAATCTTGCACAGTTCCTATCTCATTATTTCCATGAATTACAGAAACAATAATCGTTTTGTCAGTTATAGCATTTTCAAGTTCTCTCAAATTAATGAATCCTTCTGCATCAACATCCAAAAATGTAATCTTCGCTCCAAGAGTTTCAAGCCATTTGCATGTATTTAACACACAGTCATGTTCAATTCTTGTTGTGATAATATGATTTTTACCTGTCTTGTTTTCTTGATTCCAAAAGAATGTCCCTTTTATTGCAAGATTATTTGCTTCTGTCCCTCCTGATGTAAAAATAATCTCTTCTTTCTTCGCCCCAATTGCCTTAGCAATTATCCCTCTGCTTTTTTCAAGCGCTTGTTTTGCTTCCTGCCCCTTGAAATGAGTTGATGAAGCATTTCCATATTTTTCAGTAAAATAAGGAAGCATTGTCTTTAAAACTTCATCGTCTACTCGTGTTGTAGCTGCATTGTCTAAATAAATTTGTTTCATTTTTTATTTTTATTTAACAAATGGACAAGTTCTGAATCCATTGGTAAATCTTTTTTAAACTCTTGTTTAATAGTTTTAAGTATAATTGATGCAGGAGTTAAGATTAACTCAAATTCCTTATCATTTAATTCAGCATCATAAATCTTCTTTGGCATTTCAATTCTAATTCCTTCATTACTCCATCCAGAAATGTCTTCTGCACAAATATGCATATTTTTTTCTTTGGCTGTTCCAGTTATGTTTATAAAATCAAATTTAATCTCTTTATTCCAGAATTCAATGTTTGGAAAGTTTTTTACTTCTTCTTTAGTCTCTTCACACTCATCCTCAAGTTCCCCTGCACCAAATCCATTTTCTACTTTTGAAACTTTTCTTCTGTCTGTACTCCAAACTTTAGCTAACTGTAAAATTGACATTTCAATACTTATTTCATCATTATATTTTTTTGGAGGATTAACTACTTCTCCAATTATCTTCACAGTATTTCCCTCTTCATTTAGACTCATTTTCTTAAATCCAATAATCATCTTTTATTGCACTCCATCATGCATGATTTATTTTGACAGTGAATTGAAGCGTGCTTATCAATAAGTTTTAACATGGGAACAATTGTATCTTCGTTAAGAGAATAAACTCTTTCCTTGCCTTTTTGTTCAACTTTCACTATATTGCAGCATTTAAGAGAAGTAAGAGCATGGGATATTTTGCTTTGCTCAACATTCAAATCTTTCATAAGTTCAGAAACATTCTTTGCTCCAATTCTCAGAGATAAGATAATTCCTATTTTTAGCGGGTTTGCAAGATTGCTGAAAAATATATTGTAGCTATTATGATTAAAGAAAGGGCTTGGTTCATATGCTCTTTTGTTCATATGAAATAGATTTCATATACATTTATAAATCTTTAGTATCACTCATACATATGTTATTAATAAAAAGAATTCTATCCCCTTAAAGTTGCAGGATTTATATTCCCCAGACCCTCGTCAAATAATCTCTTTCTTTCCTTTTCATTGATAATTCTCTCTATACATTCTCCTTCGGATTTTACTTTTATACTATAAAAAGGATATCCTTGAAAGGTTGATGCTTTCACTATCCAAGGAGCAGGTTCCCCTGATGCAGCAGACAAATCTAATGCTCTTTCTCTAGTGCTGGCATATGCTACAAGCCTCCCCGTTTTAGCCATGGTTATAAAATAATCTGAAGGGATTTCATTTAACTCAATTTCAATCTTTTTCATTTTTTCATGAATACAAGTAATTTAAAAAGAATATATATTGTTTAACATATATTTTAAAAATACACTCATTAATTTACAATCATGACTCAGATATTCCAAGCAGAAGAACGAGAAGACAGTGAGATAAAAAAAATCCTTCATCCACTGGTAAGCGAATGGTTTTTTTCAAAATTCAAGGGATTCTCTCTTACTCAAAAATATGGCGTTTTGAATATTTGGGAAAGAAAAAATATTCTTATTTCTGCACCAACAGGGGGAACAAAAACCCTTACAGCTTTTCTTTCAATAATCAATTATCTCGTAATTCTTGCTGAAAAGAAACAGCTTGAAGACAGGATTTATGCAGTTTATACTTCTCCCCTTAAAGCTCTGTCAAATGACATTCATAAAAACTTAATAGAACCTCTTCAGGAAATACATGAACTTGCAGAATCCAAGGGAATAAAACTGCAAAAGATAAGAGTTGGCTTACGAACAGGAGATACCACAACAGCAGAAAGGGCAAAGATGGCAAAAAAAGCCCCCCATATTCTTGTAACAACTCCAGAATCTCTTGCGATACTCTTAACATCTCCCAAATTTATCACTAATCTAAAAGCAGTTGAATTCTGTATTGTAGATGAAATTCATGCACTGGACAATAAGAGAGGAGCATATCTCAGCATAACTCTTGAAAGATTAAATGAAATAAGTTTAATCTGGCCTGTAAAAATAGGGCTAAGTGCTACAATTGCCCCCTTGGATGAGGTTGCTAAATTCCTTGTTGGAATTGCAGATGACAGAGAAGTTTCAATAGCAGAAGTAAAATTAGACAAAAAGATTGATGTAAAAGTCTTAAGTGTCGGAGATTTAATTTACGAAGAAAATTACGGAACAAGCCTTTACAATCTGATTGACTCTTTAATTAAAGAGCATAAAACAACACTGATATTCACAAATACCCGTTCTGCAACAGAGAGAGTTGTAAATCACTTAAAAGAGAAATTTCCAACAGAATATGGAGATGATACTATTGCTGCACATCATTCTTCATTAAGCAAGGCATACAGATTTGACATAGAAGAAAGATTAAGGGACGGAAAATTAAAAGTTGTTGTCTGTTCCACAAGTCTTGAATTAGGAATAGATATTGGTTATATTGATTTGGTAATAATGCTCGGCTCTCCAAAAAGCTCTGCAAGAGCCCTGCAAAGATTAGGTAGGGCAGGGCACAGGCTTCATGAGACTGCAAAGGGGAGATTCATCATCTTAGACAGGGATGATTTGGTTGAATGCAGTGTTATCGGAAAAGAAATGGTTGAAAGGAAAATAAACAAGATATATTTTCCAAAAAATTGCCTTGATGTTTTAAGCCAGCAGATATTTGGAATGGCTATTTACAAAATCTGGGATGTGAATGAAATATTTTCTTTAATAAAGCACAGCTATTGCTATTCACAATTAACAAGAAATGATTTTTTTGATGTAATCTCTTATCTTGCAGGAGATTATGCCCTTGAGAAAAATAATGTTTATGGAAAAATTTGGTATGATAAAGAAAAGAACCAGATAGGAAAAAAAGGAAAAATGGCTCGTGTTCTTTATTTTACAAATATTGGAACAATTCCTGAAGAATCTTTCATAACAGTCAAGCTCTCCCCGAGCAATGATATTGTAGGTGCAATTGATGAAGGATTTTTGGAAAGAATGAAGAAAGGAGATGTTTTTGTTCTTGGAGGAAAAAAATATATTTATCTTTATACGAGAGGCATGAATGTTTATGTAAGAGGAACAGTTGACCGCCCGCCAACAATTCCTTCCTGGTTCAGCGAGATGCTTCCGTTAAGTTTTGATTCTGCTTTAGAAATAAACAAATTCAGAACTTTGATTAATGATAAATTCAGGAAAAAGATATCCAAAGAGGAAATTATTGAAATAATAAAAGAATGTCTCTATCTCGAAACTCCTTCGGCAGAATCAATTTATAATTATTTTAAGGAGCAATATAATTACTTAGAAATTCCTGATTCAAATGTTCTTCTTGTTGAAAGATATAATTCACAAAAGCATTATCTTATTTTTCACAGTATGTATGGAAGAAGGGTAAATGATGCGCTTTCGAGGGCAGTTGGCTTTATGTTAGGCAGAGTAGGCGGAAGAGATATTGAAATAGGAATAAATGACAATAGTTTTTACATTGCAGGGGAAAAGATGAATATAGAAAAAGTAATGAATTTCATCAAGCCAGAAAATTTGGAAGAGATTCTGAAAGAAGCAATAGAAAAATCAGATGTTCTCGCAAGAAGATTCAGGCATTGTGCAACGCGTTCTCTGATGATATTAAGGAATTACAAGGGAGTAAAAAGATCTGTTGGAAAACAGCAGATGAAATCCCATTTCTTAATCAATGCCGTCAAGAAAATCTCATCCGAATTTCCCATTCTGCGTGAAGCAAGGCGCGAGGTTCTTCAAGATTTGATGGACATTGAAAACTGCAGGAAAGTTATTTCATGGATTAAGGAAGGAAGAGTAAAGTTAAAAATCAGAGACACAAATCTTCCCTCTCCATTTGCTCTTGGAATAATCATGCAGGGGCAGAGCGACATGATAAGAATTGAAGACAAGCAGGCATTTCTTAAAAGAATGCATGAACTTCATTTGAAGGAGATTGAAAAGGAATAATTTAAAAATACTTCTAAATCTATTGGGCAATGGATAATGCAACTATTTCAAGAGAAACTGAATTTTTAGAGAGATATAAATCTTATTTTAGCTTTCCTGTAATAGAAAAACCTGAATTTTTGCATGGCAGTTCAAAATGTTTAATCCCGGGAGAGAAGCTTAAAATTTCTATGAATGATAATCACCGTTCTGATAATCTCCTTGACTTAGAACGAATTTTTGAAGAAATAAGACAGGGAGAATTTCCAGAAAGACCAAGCCGATGGGAAAGTATATTTTTATGGCCAAAAATAATGATGAAACCGAATCTTGGTGCTAAGAAATTTATCAGACCGACAAAAGAAAATAATAAAAAAATCTTAAGAGAATATATGAATCGTATTTCTAATGTATACAATCCTTTATTTAGCTATGTTGCAAGAATTCCAGAAGGTTCTAATGTTTTTTATGGAAATTGTGATATAATTGATTCATTGTTAGCACCATATTCTTTAGTAGATAATAGAATGTTTAATACATCTTCTTATGAAATGATGGATGAAGAATCATTAAGAGGGATTATTAGGAATTATTGGGAAATAGATATGAAAAAGGTAAAAGATGCAAGAATAGAAGTTCTTGTCGGGGGAGATGTTGAAATAGAGGGTATCCCTACATTTGAATTTGAAGATGCTGCTTGAAAAATAAATTTATATATTCTAATATACAGATTAATATATGAAAAAAGAGGAAGATTTGAATAATAAGGAAATTAAAGAGGACAAAAAGAAAAAAGGTTTTCACGTTAAACTAATAGATTTTCTTCTTAAAAGGCCAATTCTTAAATTTGTAATCCTCCTTATCATTCAGTTTGTGGTATTAAGAATTCCTGAATTATTTCCGAGGAGTTTTCCTCTAAGGCTTATTACAATGATTTTTGGAATAATTCTTGCAGTTTATTTCATAATAACAATAACCCACATAGTAAGAACATCCATCAAACACTTAATGGAGCCAAAAAGTCTGTTTCATTTAATCGGTGCTTATATTCTCCTTATCTTGGTAATAATTTCTGTTTCTTCAATATTATATAATTTTGTAGATTTAACTCATTTGGGATATATCCAATATGGGAACTGCAATGGGAATTTTAATCCTTCAATTATTAATAATTCCCCTCAGCAGGAGGCAACTTCGAATTCAACAATATCAAAAGATTTCTTCTATTTTTCAGCAATAACCTTTTTTACAGTAGGATATGGAGATATCTGCCCAATGGGTTTTGCAAAAATTATTTCTGTCATAATTGCATTTATGGGAAATATCGTGTCTGTAATCCTTGTTGCATTCATAATAAATAATTATCTTCAGAAAAGGAAAAAAGAATAAATCCAAGCAAAAGATATTTAAGTAAAATTTAATATAAATAATTATGGAAAAAAGGGGAAATATATTGGCAATTATCTTAATTTCAGTAATTGTTATTTTAGTTGCTATTCTTAGTTACGGGATTTATACGGGTGTTAGAGTTAAAGCTGAAATAAATTCTCTTAATTCACAAATAAATCAATTAGTTGCTGAAAAAATAACTTAACTTCTGATTTGGATTCTCTTCAGGCAGAATATAATTTATTGCAAGATGACGTTTTTCAATTGGAAAAATCCTGTCTTTCAGAAAATGCCTGCAAAGGACATTTCCCAAATGTTAGATGGTATTGCAATGATGTCGGAGATGAAGTAAGCAACCCTTCACATATTTGTGTCTGCGACAATGAATGCAATTTTAATGCAACACGGCTTTCTGCTTAACGCCCCCACAAGGAATTGAACCTTGGTCACAGGTTCCGCAAACCCGTATTCTATCCACTGAACTATGAGGGCATCTATTCTCCTAATTAAAATAAGCATATATATTTTTATAAATCTCTCTAAATTACCAAAATTTATGATTAATCTCGTTGGTGTAGTGGTGGCTCTTGAAGAAGAAGCAGCACCTTTTTTGAAGAAGATAGACGCTGTTAAAAAAGGAAGTATTTTCTACGGGAATTATAAAGAGGCAGATTTTCTGGCTTGCATTTCAGGTTACGGAAAAATAATGGCTGCTTCTGCAACTCAGCATTTAATTGATATCACTGGAGGCAAATTGGATTATCTTGTTCATTTTGGTACAGCAGGAGGGCTTGATAATTCACTTAATATTGGAGACTTAATCATCCCAAAAGAGATTATCGAATATGATGTAAGATTTGGATTAAATCTTAATTCCAGAGAACACCGAATTGTAATATGCAATCAGCATGCAGATAAATTTGCACAGGCTCTCAATTCAAGAAGAGGAATTATTCTTAGTGGAGATAGAGATGTAACTGATTCAAAAACAAAGAAAAGATTGAGAATAAAATATAATGCACTAAGTGCTGACTGGGAAAGCTATGCTGTTGCTAAGGTCTGTGAATTAAATAAAGTTCCTTGTGTTGTTTTAAGAGCAATAAGTGATAATGCAGATGAATCTGCTTCAAAATCATTTGAAGATAACCTCAATAAAATAAGTATTGACTTAGCCAAAAAAGTTTTATCTGTTTTTTAATTTGAGCCAGCTATTAAAAATCTATTCATTAGCTGTCAAAATATCTTTGCAATGATAAAAGGAGAGTTTATAATAAATGTGGATTATTTTCAACTTCCTGTTCTACGATTTCATCAAGATGTTTGGAAATCGTCTCACAAAGTAAAGAGGGAAGCTTATAAAAGAAACCGTCAGGTGTCTTTTAACGCCCACGCCAATAATTAATCCTAAGGTTTAACTTAGAGACATTTTCCTTATGATATAGGAAATTTTATTTTTTAAGAACATAAATAGATTTCTTCCCCCAGAATATTGGACTCGGGCAGATATCTTCAAGATTGATAACCTGTGCTAATTTTAAATTAAGGTTAAAGTTTTGACTCTTTTTAATTAGAATGTAATGCCAGCATCTTTCCTTAGATTTTTTAATTTGAACATTCTTAAATTTTTTAAGATATGGGAGAGTATTTATCTTTATTCCGTTATTCCAAATTTCTATCAGGTCTTGGTATTCTCTTGGGTGGTCTTCTCTAAATTCTTGAAGTTCTAAAACAGCCATTCCTTGTTTTGTTAGAATTCTATTTGCTTCTTGAATAAACAAAATTTTATTGGGAATATACTGCATGGTTGCCTGGCAAAAAATAAAATCAAAACTTTCGTTTTTAAATGGAAGTTTCTTCCCAGCATCAAGAGTATAAATTTTTGGAAGATTTTTATTTCCAAGAAACAAGCCTTGAGATAAGGCATATCTTTTAGTAAGAGCAAAATTATATTCTTTCTCTAAATTAGTTCCAACAATCTCAACTTTATTACCAAAGATATTTTTTAGTTCTAATAATGCTCTTCCATATCCGCAACCAATCTCAAGAATTTTTATTTTTGATTTTCTCTTTAAGATTTGTTTAACATAATTTGTAAGGTCTCCTATCCTTCCTAAAGCACCTTCAAGCCCAAGTGACCTTCCTTTTTTCCATTCTTCTTTTTTCATATAATATTTAATTAAAAGCGGTTTATAAAATTTAATGCTCCTCAAGGCATTTAATCAAATAGAAATACACCCCAGTCGGAACATGTAACCAAATTAGCCCATAGTTATTTGATTTATATAAGAAATTTAACCTAAGGATGAACGCCCACGCCAGGACTCGAACCTGGGAGTCTGTTAAGACCACGATTTTTAGTTATTGGCATCTTACGATTCATCGAGGCAATTTGAATACCTTATCCGAGTCGAAAGGAGATGTGCAATGAAGAACCTCGGTTCTTTTTGTTTCCAATCGTGTGCAGTACCGCTGTGCCACGTGGGCTCAAGATTATCTAACCAATTACTTTTTTAAATCTCTCTCCTTTTTAATTAAATGAATAATTACATCTTCTTTGGGAAAACTATCTTCTTCCCAGAAAAAGGAATTCTCGCAGTTGGAGACTTGCATTTAGGTTATGATTATAAGCTTCAGCAGTCAGGAGTTCTTATTCCTGAAAGGCAGGTAGAAGAAATAATTGAAGATTTAAAAAAGATTTTTGAAGAGTTAACGCAAAAAAATATGGAGCTGAAAAAAATAGTTTTTATAGGAGACATAAAACACTCTTTCTCTTACGAATGGAAAGAAAAAAATTATTTCAATGACATTATGAATTTTTTAAGAAATTACGTAAAAGAAAGGGATATAATTTTAATCAAAGGAAATCACGACACGATTGATTATTCTTTCAGTGACAGACTTCAGGATTATTTTATAGAAGGAGATTTGGCATTTAGCCATGGACACAAGGATTTTCTTGAATTATCTGGTAAAAAGATAAAGACATTGGTTTTAGGGCATCTCCATCCATCAGTTATCCTTTCAGATAAGCACGGCATAAAAAGAGAAAAATATAAATGTTTTCTCGTAGGAGAATTCAGAAAAAAGAAAATAATTATTCTTCCAAGTTTTCTTGCTACAATTGAAGGGACAACAATAAATAATGTTGATGATGAATATGAAGATTATTTTTCTATAATTCCAAAAAAGAATCTGAGAAATTTTGAAGTTTATATTGTTGGGGAAAAAGAAGTATATGATTTTGGGAAGATAAAGACTTTACTTAAATAAGGTTATGCCTCCAAGAGGCCTTCCAACAGGAGGATGATTAAATTTATCATGCAGTGGAAGAATAACCTGTTTTTTTATCTCTTTCCCAAGTGCTCCATTGCGATATTTTTCTACTTCTCTTACTTCCTTAATTTTTCCTATCATCAAGCCATAAATAATAAATCTTACAATTCCGCTCACCAAAAATACAAATAGCAGGGAGCTAAAAGAGAAAAGAGGAATATTAACCGCAGACAAAAATCCTCCAATCGTTGTTCCTATAAACACACCTGCTCCCCTGAGAATACTATAATATGCAACACATAAAGCAAGCCGTTGCCTTGTTACAGCGTCATAGATAAAATTAGTAACAGAAAGATTAAATCCTGCCCAGATAAAATTTACTACAAATTCTTCAATAAATAAATATATAACAACAAAAGTTGGATTGATATTATATAAAAGAGGGGTTAAAAGCCATAGGAGAGGGGCAATAGGAATAAATGCCCCGGTTATCTTCAAAACTTTTAGATTTCCAAATTTATCTGCAAATTTCCCCCAAACAGGCATGAAAAGAAATGAACTTACAGATCCAGAAAGAACGATTAAAGCCCATGTTCCATAGCTAAAATTTAGATTTCTGAACATATAGACAGAAAAATAAGGAGAGGCTATGTAAGTTGCAGAAATAAAAAGAGAAACAAAAGCAGTGAATTTCCCATAGTTGCTCTTTGGAATTTTTCTAATAAACTGCCAAAAGCTGAAGTAATATCCTTTTTCCAGTTTTAATTTTGGGTCATAATGCTTGGTAAGAAGATAGCAAGAGACTAATTTTGCTATTAAAGATATTCCAAATAATCCGGCAAAACCAAAGAATAAATCCATTCCTGTAAGCTGATTTAAGCTAAAACCGCATATGAGTATTACAATAAGAGAAACAATTCCTGTAAGTTTATTTCTCCTGCCAAAATAAACTCCGCTGTCTTCTGTGACAATATCTTTTATAAGAGAATTCCATGCAGGAGATAAAAATGCTCCAAAAAGAGTAAATACTGTATAGACTGCAATCAACAAGCTTGCACTTAAATTGGAGCCAAAATTTTTGTAAAAATAAAGATATCCTATCAAAACAACAGGTATCCACATCAGTGCCTGCAAGAAAGCTCCTAAGACGATTATTTTTTTTCGTGGGTATTTTTCCAGAGCTTTTGCAGTAAATAGCTGTGAAAGATTTCCAAGAAGAGAAGGAATAGATGTGAGAAGTCCAATCTGGGTATTATTGGCTTTGAGTATGTTTAATGCATAAAGAGATAGATAGTTTCCACCAGCGCCATCCATGACACTTGAAGCAATCCCCTCTTTTATGCTTAATTTTTTGGTCTTTTCTTTAAGTTCATCTTCGGTTTCTGTTTTTTTAAATTCCTCTTTTTGTTTCATGCTCAATAACTCCCTTAGATGGATAATAAAAATATTATTTTCTTTTTAAGCTTTGTTCATTTAATAAATGACATAAAAATATTTAAAGAAAATTAGTGTATTTTTCCTGATTTAAAAGATGGTAGAAGAAAAAAAAGAAATTCAATCAAAATTAGTTGGAGGGAAAGAAGAATTCAAAAAAGAAGAGATTACTGATGTGTTAAAAAATATAGCTCCTGGAACTTTGCTTAGAACAGGGATTGAAGGTGTTCAAAAAGCAAAAACAGGAGGGTTGATTGTTGCATATAACGAATTTGTTGAAAATATCTTTGAGGGAGGATTTAAGATTAATGCCAGATTTACTCCTCAAAGGCTTATTGAATTAGGAAAAATGGATGGGGCAATAATTTTATCCAAAGATTTGAAAAAAATCTTGTATTCCAATGTTCTGCTTACTCCTAATAACTCAATTCCATCAAATGAAACGGGCACAAGGCACAAAGCAGCAGAAAGGACAGCAAAACAGGCTAATACTATGGTAATTGCAGTATCGCAAAGAAGAGATGAAATCACTCTTTTCTATAAAAATATAAAATATGTTTTAAGAGATACCAACGACATAATAAGGAGGGCAACATCTGTATTGCAGATTCTTGAGAAACACAAAGAAGTTTTTGAAAAGAACAGGGCAGAGCTAAATGAAGAGGAATTAAAAAATAAGCCCAAACTGATAAAGGCATTATTGATGATTCAGCGTGGAATGATGATATTAAAACTTTCAGAAACTCTTAAGGGATATCTTGTAGAATTAGGAGTAGAAGGAACAATTGTAAAGGCAAGATTAAAAGAGCTTCTTCAAAAATTAGACAAAGAAGTTGATGAAGTAATCAAAGATTATTCTAAGTTAGGATTTACAAAATCCAAGAAAATTCTTTCTGTTCTTAGCTATGATGAATTATTGGAAATTGAAAATATACGGCAATGCTTGGGAATCTCAGAAGAGCCTGATCATGTCCTTCCAAAAGGGCACAGGCTTCTTGAAAAGACAGGAATTGCAGAAAAAGACATGGGAACATTAATAAAAACATTCAAGAATTTATCAGCAATTTTAGAGACAAAAAAAGAGGATTTAATCCCTCTGTTTGGGGAAGAAAAAGCAAATGAACTTTTCGAAAGAATAGGGCATACAAGAGAATAAAATTAAATAAAAAATGGACCTGGAGGGAATTTAACCCCCTTCTTCTGCTCTGGAGGCAGAAATTCTAACGTTGAACTACAGATCCGTAAAATTAATAGAAAAATCTTGTTTTTTAATGTTTTCTTCTGCTTAAACTTTACTGAACAGCCAAAATTTTAATCTTGAAAATCAGCGTCTTTCCTGCAAGAGGATGATTCAAATTCAGGATAACTGAATCTTCTTTAACTTCTGATATCATCACAGGCAAATCTCCTTGCGGAGTTCTCATAACCAAAGTCATTCCTTTTTCTGGCTGCGGATCAGAAGGCAAGGCTTGCCTTGGAATTTCCTGAAAAAGTCTTTCATCTGGCATGCCGTATGCTTCTTCGGGTGGAATTGAAAATTCTTTTTCCTGTTCAATATCCATTCCAATAACTGCCTTATCAAATCCCTGAATAACCTGTCCCTCTCCAACTTTAAAAGTCAGAGGATGAGAATGATCTCCATGTTTTGAGCTGTCAAAAACTTCTCCGTCTTCAAATCTTCCTTCATAATCAAGAGTAACCATATTTCCTTTCTTTATTGCCATCTGAGAAAAATAAAAAGATTGTTTATAAAACTTTGGAAAATCACATTTCTTTCATTTCTTCAATCTCCTCATCAGAGACAGAACAGCCGTTGAATTTTAATGCATACAAGAGAGCATCGAGAATATTGTTGTCTCTTAACTTGACAATTCCTTTTTTATATGCAATGTAAATCAGTTCAGAAGACCGTATAAACTTGAATCCGCTGAATGATTTGAACTTTTCCCTCTTGGCCTTTATGTTCGTGTGAAGTTTTTTCTGGAATATTTCCAGCAGATTATCTGGTTTCTCCACTAATAATCTTATTGTTCTCTCATCGACAGAAACAACATTAATTATTCCATTTTCATTAAGCAGAGAACTGAGAGCCAGGCATGAAGATTCTCCTGAATGGATTATTGAAATTGCATTTTCTTTTCCAAAGAAGGTGGTATTTGCAGTTTCTTCAATTTCCCTGCTCTTTTTTGATATTTTATCGTCGCTAATTCCAAAAACAGACGGGCTTTCCAGAATCTTATCTTTCAATAATTCTTTGATTTTTAGTGCTTCAAGCTCAAATCTTTTTATGCTCATTGGTTTTTCTATTACTTCTGTTTGGACCTCTTTTGTTACCAAAAATTTTCCATTAAATATATTTTTTAATTCCCTAAATTCTGTAAGAAGCCCATTCATTGCAAAGTTTATCAGGGTGCTTGAATCAAAAATAATTGCCTTAGTTGTTTCTTCTTTTTTCATTTTCTATATCCTACTAATTGTTTAGGTAAGTGTGAAACATTATTCATACAATCAAGAGTCCAATTATTATATTCCTCACTCCATGAGATAGTATTTATGCAGGTATTATGCTGTTTGAAGCGGAGTAATTGTTTTCTTAATGGAAGTTCTACAAAATACCCCATAATAATTTTATTTGTAATACCATGAGCAACAATTAAAATTGTCTTATCCCTATTTCTATTTCTTGATATTTCATTCAATAGTTTCTTTAATTTTTTTAATCTTTTATTAAATAAAAGTTTTAATCTTGATCTTAGGTTTCCACTGGGATATTCATTCAATTCTTCAAAATTGTTTTTAACGGGAACTCCAATAATTTTTGATATAATTTCTCCTGTTTCTTTAGCTCTTAATAAATCACTTGTATAAATTACAGATATTCTCTCTTTCTTTAAACTATCTCCCAAAAGTCTTGCCTGTTTCTCTCCTCTTTTTGTTAAACCAGAATTCTTATCGTCACTCAGCCTAGCATTATTCTCAGATTCTCCATGTCGAACAAAGATTATTTTCATCCTAGCTCCTTATATGGAATTTTAATTGTCGTTTTTTTGTAAATCGCAAATGCAGCAATTGCAACCCAAAAAACATTTAATGCAACAACTGGCCAGAGTTTAGTATAAAATGAACTTACCATTAACCCCAACCCACCAACAATATTCAAGAGGTTATATTGAATTGAATTGGATTTTAATTTTTTAATTGATAACAAAAAGTAATCTAAAATCATTATAGCCATTCCAATCCATCCAATTATAGAATAGACATCAAAAATCATTTAAACATCTCCATAGCAGTTTTAATTCTTGTTTTAACATCTATCGACTGGCTTAAAGGGATATCAGAAATCTCTGGTTTTTGTCCTGCATAACTTGCCAGTTCAAACATTGTAATCCCAAGCAAACTCGCGGTTTTTTCCATTGAAATACCATGCTCATAAATTTTGGAAGCCTTGTTTATCTCTGCTTTCCTGAATACATCTTGGATATAATCTTTAAGTTTTCCTGAAAGTTTTGAGACTGCTTTCTGAATTGACAGGAGGCTGTTTGTAAGTTTTTTATCATCATCTTTTTCAATTGCAGTTATAGAATTATTCATAGCAGAAATAATTGTTTGATAAAATTCTTCCCACCCCGGCAATGTTTGATATTCTTTTCTTTCAATTATCTTGCTCAGGGAATAAACAGCAACAGCAACAGCAATATTATCAGGGTCTTGAGTTATTGAAGCAGTATGAACTGTCTGGTTGCTTAATTCTTTCAGCTTTATAGGATTATTTTTGCTAATTGCAACAATGGTTTCTTTAAGGATTCTTAGAACATTCTCTTTTTCCTGCATAAAAGAAATAAGATTTTATGATTAATAAATGTTAAGTTTTTATATCATATTAACCTGAATAATTTATGAAATATATCATCCTCGACACCAGTTTTATTCTTTCATGCATAAGAAAAAAAATAGATTTTTTTGAAGAGATAAAACTTATGGGGCTGAAAATAATTATTCCCAAGCAGGTCGTGGAAGAAGTTGAGGGGCTTTCCAAATCAAAAGAAGAGGCTAAAATTGCATTAAAAATTCTTGATAAGAATTCATTCAAGAAAATTGACTTGGAAACAAAAAATACAGACAATGGAATAATCAATCTGACAAAAAGTAATGAAGATTATATCGTTGCTACATTAGACGGGGAAATAAAAAATAAGACAAAAAACAAGAAGATGATAATAAGAGGAGAGAGAAAACTGGAGATTATTTAATTACCTTGGATATCTCGAAGCCATCAAAGAGGACTGTGTCTTAAATGGTCCTAATCCTTCAAGTATTCCTATTCTTCTTGTTAATTCCAAACCATCCTTATTACGTCGGTCTTCAGAGATTACAGCATCATTTTCCTCTTGAAGCATACTTAAAAAAACATCAGGAGAAATATTATAATAACCATTCATACTCCCAACTCGATTAGTTATGGAAGTACTTCCTCTTATGCAAGGATTACTTTCTCTTGAATAATCTATATGATTAAATCCTTTCGCAGAAATAGCCTCTGCATAATCATCACTCATTCCTTCAATTTTTCTTAATTGAACATAAATAATCCTTCCTTTTAATTCTGTTGGAGGTATATACCCAATAGAAATTTGTCTTCTCTGTTTCTGAACAGGACGAACTCTATCATTCTCATCTCGTTGTGGACCTGCTCCTCCTGTCATCTCTTTTGTATTTAATTTCAGTTTAAAAGCATTATTATAATCAATGATAAGTTTTTTAAACCAATTTTTGCTATAAATTTTGATAAAATGTTTTATTTAACTGAAGTAGAGGATTATATTCGAGTAGAACCAAAATTATTCGGTTTGCCTACTATGGAATCTGTTGACAAGCAGCTTAGAGAAACATATGCAGATTATTATGACAAGGAAATTGGAAAGGTTATTGCTATAATTGAAGTTCTTGAAGTTGGCGACGGAGTTATAATTCCAGGAGACGGCGCTGCTTATTACCGTTCAAGATTCAAGTTGCTTGCATGGAAGCCGGATTTGCAGGAAATAACATACGGAATAGTCTCTGAAATAACCAGTTTTGGAGCATTTATTGACCTTGGGGTAATGAAAGGAATGATTCATATTAGCCAGACAATGGATGATTATGTAAGCTTCAGCAAATCAAATACTCTTATAGGAAAAGCTTCAAAGAGAAGTCTGAAGAGCGGAGATTTATGCCTTGCAAGAATTGTTGCAATTTCTCACAAAGGAGGAGAATTAAAAGTCGGATTAACCATGAGACAGCCGGGATTAGGAAAACTCGAATGGATTAAAGAAGACGAAATCAAAAAGACCAAAGCCGCTCAAAAAGAATTAAAAGATGAAGAAAAGGCAGCAAAGGGAGGCAAAAAGAAGAAAGAAAAATGAGCAAGCCAAAAGCATGTAAAATCTGCAATACTATTCATGAAGAAGAGAAATGCCCAAAATGTGATTCAAGAGAGTCTATTGAAGGATTTAAGGGTAGAATTGTTGTTTTAAACCCTGAAAAATCAGAGATAGCTCCTAAATTAAAATTAAAAGATAAAGGAAATTTCGCAATTAAAACCAGATAATTTCTAAAATGAAAAACGCAAATATACTAAAACAAAAAGAAAATCCTCTCTTTAACAGGAAAGAAGTGGAAGTAAGCGTGGAAAAAGACGTGGCTCCAAAGATGCAGGAAGCATCTGAATTCATTGCTAAAGAATTCTCTTCTCATGCAGACCATGTAAAAATAAAAAAGATAAAAGGAAGATTTGGCTCAAATAAATTCATAATCTCAGCAAGCATTTATCATTCAAAAGATGATAAGGATAATATAGAACCAAAGTCAAAAAAAGAAAAAAAGGCTGCAGCAGACAAAAAAGAAGCAGAAGCTAAAGAGGAGAAAAAGGAATGATAACAAAGTTGGATGCTGGAATTGTGAAAAACCCGCAGGAGGTTTCCAATGGCTAAAAAAGTTGAAAAGAAAGGAAAGAAACCGCATAAGAACAAGCCTACAAGCAAGAAATATACAAAATATAAAATAGAAGGAACTTCTATAAAAAGAGAAAGGTCCTGCCCTCGTTGCGGTCCTGGAGTGTTCCTTATGCATTCTAATGGCAGATATTATTGTGGTAAATGCCATTATTCCGAGTTTGAGTCTAAAGCCAAATAGATTGAGATGCATTTAGTCTAAAGCCAGCAAGTAAATACAAACGCATTTAACCATTTAATTAACAAAGAATATAAATGATTAAAATCAATTAACAGTGCCTGATTTTAGACAGGATTAATAATATCTCATAATCATTTCGGGTTTGTAGTATACAAACCCTGGGAGATTCTTCAAGTTGATCAAAAAGATAACTTGAAGCCTCTCCTGGGGAAAAAGAGGTGATAAAGAATTGAGTTAATGGTACTATATAAACCTTTCGTTAATGTTACCCTTCAAAAATGACAAGCATTGTAAACATAAAAGTAGTAAAAAATTATTTTCAAAAATTTCTAAAAAATCATTATTTAGGCACTACATAATTAATTCTACCACTCTATTAGGCACTACAAAAGGTTATTTTTATATTATATGTCAAATTATATCAATGCTTAAATAATGATTCCTGTAAAATCATTAATGTCAAAAGATGATAGTCAATCAGCTTCACAATATCGGATAATTCTATCAAGTATATTATCTATAATTGAAGAAGATTCTCATCTTTTCTCTAATTCAAAAACACTTCCTATAATATCTTTCTGGATGTCTAAAAAAGGAGATTTTATCAGAAGATATGAAATAGGCAGAAATGGAGAAAATAAGCCTGTTTTATATTACAAGGAAGGAAGATGGAAAAACCAGCAAACAAAAGATGGAAGAAAAATAAAAACATCTGTCAAAAATCTTGTTGGAATGTTGCAGCAGTATAATATACCAATTGATGAATTAAAAGCAGATGTTCTGGCTTATTTGCATTCTATACCTGCAAACAATTATAAAAGTAAATTGATTAAATATCTTAATGGATAAAGAGGAAAAAGAGCAGAAAAATTCTGTAAAACAGGAGCAGATTCATGATTTGCTGTTCAATAGAGAACTCGGCTGGCAGGAAATTATCTACGATTTGATAAATACAGAGCAGTTAGACCCGTGGGATATTGATATTATAATTTTATCTGATAAATATCTGGAAAAGATAAAAGAGATGGAAGAAGCAGATTTCTTTGTTTCGAGCAAGGTTCTTCTTGCTGCCTCATTGCTCTTAAGAATAAAATCCGAAATTCTGTTAAACAGATACATTAAAAGCATTGACGAAATACTTTTTGGAAAAAAAGAATTATCAAAGACTGCATTTGAAAGAATAGAATTAGATGAAGAAATTCCAGAACTTATTCCAAGAAGCCCTATGCCAAGATTCAAGAAAGTTACACTAAAAGAGCTTATGGAATCGCTGAATAAAGCCATTGTAACAGAAAACAGAAGAATAAAAAAAGAGATAGTCAGCAGAAATACGCTAAGAGAAAGTTCTTTTTCCCTTCCAAAAAGAAAATTCAGCATAAAAGACAAGATTAAAGAGATTTATAGAAATTTAACAGACAAATTCAGGGAAACAAAAAAAGATAAGATTACATATGATGAATTTATCAACAAAAATAAAGAGGAAAAAATAATTTCCTTTCTTCCAATGCTTTACCTTGAAGACCAAAAGAAAATCTGGATTGAACAAAAAGCCCCGTTTGATGACATTTATATCTGGCTTAAGGAAGTTTTCCTGAAAAATAATCCAGATCCATTTGCTGACCTAAAAGCAGAACTTGAAGAATGGAACAAGAGTGTAACAGATGAAGATGAAACAGAAATTGAAGAAGGAAATATCATTGAAGATGAAGAAGAGAATATGAACCGACAGGATATTGATGGAGAGGAAATTGATAAGAAGGAAGATTAAACATAACCTTTCAAGAAAATAAATTCTTTTAAATGAATTAATTCTAAAAAAATTAATGGGCTGTATAACTATATGTTTTGATGAAAAAGGTATTGACATTGATTATTCTGCAATGATTAATAAGAAAGAAATAACCCATCATCCAGAACAATTCAAATTTGTTAAAGTGACAAGTTCAGAAAGAGGAATGGTCAGAACAGGAGATTCATATTCTAAGGAAGATTATCAAAAAATTGAAGAGATAGCTCAGATGTATCTAATCAATGAAGGATTAAAAAGGGCGCATGGAAGAAGTTTATTAGGCATTTTTAAGGTAAGACAAGATGTTCTGCCTGACCCGTGCATTGAAGATCACCATATTTCTCTTGAAATTCAATTGCAGGGAGTTGCAGTTTATAGAGCTAATTGAATTAAATAATTAAGCACAACTTTCAGAAGAGGATGCATCAAAAATCCCGTCATAATATGCTATTTCAAACATATTATCTATCGAAAGTAAATCTCTTTCCATTTCCCTGCTCGAAACTTTTCCTTTAAGCTCGTGAAATAAATCATAAGCTCTTGACCTTATTTCATCCATTTCTTGATAATTAGAAGGGGTAAGATCTTCAGAGTTTAGTCTGCTTACCATTCTCTTAAATTCTTCATATTGTTCATCCATTCTAATCGATAAAACATTCAATTTATAAATATTTGTTAGACTTATTTATTCATGAAAGCAGCAATTCTCTTTTCAGGAGGAAAAGACTCAACTTATGCAGCATATCTTGCAAAAAAAGAAGGATATGAACTAACTTGCCTAATCTCCATTTTTTCAAAGAACAAAGAAAGTTACATGTTTCACACGCCAAGTATAAATCAAGTAAAAGAGCAGGCAAAAGCAATGAATATCCCTATATTAATAGACAAGACAAAAGGAGAAAAAGAATTAGAACTAAAAGATTTGGAAAGAGCAATAAAAAAAGCAAAAGAAAAATACAAATTTGATACTCTAGTAACAGGAGCCATTCATTCTGTTTATCAAGCAGAAAGAATTCAGAAAATATGTGATAAATTAAATATTAAATGTTTCAATCCCCTCTGGCATAAAGATGAAATAGAATATCTGAACGAATTAATCAAAAAAAAATTCAAGATAATCATTACTGGTGTTTTTGCTTATCCCTTAGATAAATCCTGGTTAGGAAGAGAAATAAACAATAAATTTATATCAGAAGTTTCAAAACTTAAAGATAAATACAAAATTCATGGAGCAGGAGAGGGCGGAGAGTTTGAGACATTTGTTCTTAATTGCCCTTTATTCAAGAAAGAGTTGAAAGTTAAATCTTTCAAAGACCTCAAAGAAGGCGAGAACAGCTGGAGACGAGAGATCTCCACGAAGTAACAAAATCGTTCATGATTCTAAGTGAAGTCTCGAGCAGAGATAAAAGTTTAATTATCCTATTCTTTGAGTACTTAAGATAATTGGTACTCCATAGACACTTGGTTCCTTTTCACATTTAGGACAATAAGGAACAATCTCTTTAGCAGTTCTTCCAGAACCAGAACAAGCAAAAGGTCCTTCCCAGATTGGGTGAATAACTTCAACACATTCTATTTCAGAACCACAGGTTACACACATATATCCACCTTCAATTTGTTGATATATAACAGACTTTCCTACTATTCTCTGAAATGTATGCCCTTCAGAGTCTCTTGCTTCTTCTGGAATAACAGATGCCCAAGGATTTTCTTTTGAATATCTCTGCCATTCTGCACTCACAGAAAATGCCAAGTCTTTTGTTTCCATTCAGAAAATTGAACCGGATAATATTTAAGGATTATTCTCCTGTAAAATGTATATCTCTTCTTATAGCTTCCATTCAATTTGAACACTTCACATAATTTATAAAATATATATTGTTGTATATAATTGATGGTGGAAGAAAATTTTATACTCATATCTCTTGATGACTCAAAATCAAAAGAAATTTCGGAAATATTGGGAAGCAAGACCTGCAAGAAAATAATCGGCTATTTGTCAGAGAATAGAGAAGCAGGCGAAAAAGATTTATCTGAATCATTAAGCCTTCCTATTAACACAGTTGAATACAATATAAAAAAACTGCTCTCTTCAGGATTTATACAAAAGAGAAAAAATTTCTTCTGGAGCAAAAAAGGAAAAAAAATAAGTATGTATGAACTTTCAAACAAGTCAATTATAATTTCTCATAAAAAGCCAAATACTGAAAAATTAAAATCAATTCTTCCTGCAATTATTCTTACAGCAGCAGGAACTTTTGCTGTATGGACATTTGAAAAAATCAGCAATGCAAACAGCAGTTTGAGAAATTCTATTACAAATACTTATGCTGCCTCAGATGAAGCTGCCTCTCTTGCATCAAAAGCAGGTGGGGCAATATCTGCAGTATCAGAATCTGTTCCTAATTTAATCTCACAATCATCACAAGCACCTATATGGCAGTGGTTTTTAGCAGGAGCACTGCTTTCTATAGTTATAATCTCCGTTGTAAACTGGAGGAAATTATAAATATAATTGTAAGGAGGTAAAATGAACAAAGAACACACGCCAATTATTGTAACTTCTATAATTGCAGGAGTAATTTTGGTAATTGCAATTGCTGCTATTTTAGTCTTTAACCCATTAAGAACTTCAGCGAACACAGTAACTGTTGAGGGAGTTTCAACTGTTAAAGCAACACCTGATTTGATAACTGTCTATTTTGATATTGAAACAAAAGGAGACACAAGTTCAGAAGCAGGAGATGCAAATACTGTTATCTTTGATAAGCTCAAGGATGAGATAACTTCTCTTGGATTTGAAGAAAAAAATCTTACCACAGACAGCTATAATATTTATCAGAATATATATTGGGAAGATGGAAAACAAAAACAGGATGGCTATATCGCTTCTCGCTCTGTAAAGATTGAACTATCAACAGACCAGTTAAAGGAATTAACTTCTGTAATAGACGCAGGAACAAACGCAGGAGCAGGAATCAGCTACATAAATTTTGAACTGACACAGGCTTCTCAGAATAAATACAAGGCACAGGCCTTGAAACTTGCTGCAGAGGACGCACAGACAAAAGCTGATGCTGTTGCAGAGGGTTTTGGAAAAACATCAGGAAAACTTGTTTCAATAGACGCAAGTGATTTTGGATACTACCCATGGAATGTTTATACAAAATCAGTAAGCACAGACGAAACAAGCAGTTCAGGAGCAGGAGCAAGTACTGTAGCAGAAGAAGCTGTATCAAGCATCCAACCAAGCGAGCAGGAAGTCACAGCATCAGTAAGTGCAACATTCAGACTGCAGTAAAAGAAAATTTTTTATTTTTATTTTTTTGGAAGTTTATAATTTTCAAAATTGTGAATATCACAGTAAACTAGTTTTCCCTTAAATTTTCTCTTTTCCTGTTCAAAATGTTTTCTGCATAAATAACTCCATCCAGAGTCTTTGTATTTTTCCCCCATAAGAAAAAGATATACCTCTTTATATGCAATATTTTTGCATCTTCCATGATAATCACATAAAGGATTTATCTTTCCATTGATTATTTTATATCTAACCCCAAATCTTTCCATTTCTGTTTTCAAATCTTGCATGAATAAATTAGGTGCCTCACTCTTTTAAATCTTTGGGTGCCTAAAGATTTATATACAAAAGAAACTTGCAGATTATATGAAGATTCAAAAGAGATTCCTTAGAAAATATAAGAACAAAGATTATTACAAATATGTTGTAAATATTCCTCCATTAGTCTTAAAAGAAGCGGGTCTAAAATATGGTGAAGATGTTGAAATAAAGGCTGAAAAAGGCAAATTAGTTTTTGAGAAAAAAAGAAAGAAAAGAGATATATAAATAATTAAAAATAAATTTTTTAACAAGATATGAAAATAAAAGATCTGCCGGATTCTTCAAAACCAAGAGAAAGATTTCTAAAATATGGAAGAGAATCATTGAGTGATGCAGAATTAATAGCTATAATTTTAAGGACAGGAAGCAAAAATGAAAATGTGGTGGATATGTCAAATAAATTAATAAAAGAATATACTCTCGAAAGGTTATTTGATTGTTCATTAAAAGAACTTCAGAAGATAAATGGAATCGGCCCAGGCAAAGCAATGCAAGTTTTGGCAATTGCAGAGTTGGGAAAAAGATATTCAAATTCAAAAGCACCTGTAAGGAAAATATCTTCTGCGAAAGATGTTTTTAATTATTTTTATAAAAAACTTGAAAATGAGAAGCAGGAAAATTTTTATATCTTAATTTTAAACAATCAAAACAAGATAATAAAAGAAGAACTGATAACACGCGGTATTTTGGATTCTGCAATATTGCATCCAAGAGAGGTTTTTAAGCCAGCAATAAAGAATTCAGCTTCAAGAATAATTCTTGTTCATAACCATCCATCAGGGAATTGTGAACCCAGCAAAGAAGATTTGGATATAACAAAACAATTAATTGATGCAGGAAAACTTTTGGGAATAGAAGTTTTGGATCATGTCATAATAGGCGGAGATAATTACTGGGATCTCTTAAATCAGAGGACAAATTAATCATATCTCGTCTCCTTAACTATCTCTTCTATTATCTCTTTATCTTTTTCATCTAATTCAATTTTATTAACTAATTTGTATACAATCTCCCTGAGAATTTCATTTTCCATAATTATATTGTGTCTTTGTGTTTTTTTAAATATTTGGTAACTAATAAGGTAACCACTAAATAAAAACATTGGTAACTCTTAGTAAATATGGTTGATGCAAGATTGATAAGTTTTACAGCAAGAAGTAAGAGAAGAATAGAAGTTCTGAAACTGTTATCAGAAACACAAAAGATGAGTCAGCCTGAAATAATGAGAACTTCAAAACAGTATAAATCCCATAATTCAAGAACTCTAAAGGAACTTGTTGAAAAGAAACTAATTTCCTGCATTAACCCATCAGACAGAGCATTTAAATTTTATAAAATAACACAAAAAGGAAAAGAAGTGCTTGCAGGAGTTGAGAGTATATTTTCCTCTTCTTATTCAAACCATTCTAAATATAATTAAAAAATAGTTTTCTATAACTTCTCCCAACTCTCTTTCCCACTCGTCATATCTTTTATCTTAACTTTTCCCTTCTTGACTTCGTCCTGTCCAACAAAAATAACCTTGCCTATCCCATAAGAATTTGCATATTCAAGGGCTTTTGTAGGTTTTCCGTAGAACATTGTAACATAATCTCCTTTCTCTCTCAGTTTTTCAGCAACTTTTATTGCTTCCCTGTCTTCGCCTATTGAAAGGACTAATACTTTAGGATGAGTTTCTTTTAGCTTAGCAAGGATAGCAAGCCTCTCAATTCCAAAAGAAGTTCCTGTTGCTTTAACTCCATTAACTTCGTAACTTCCTCCTCCGCAGATTGTTTCTTTCATTTCTTTTGTCTTGATTTCCCAGACATTTCCATTATAATAGCTCAGTCCTCTGACTAATGTCGGCTGGAAAACAATCTTTAAATCATAATTTTTGCAGAATTTTTTAAGTTCATCTATTTCTGAATAGGCTTTATATTTCTTGAAAAAACTTTCAGGCTGCTTGAAGATATTTAATAATTTCTCTGCTCCCAATTTTCTTAGGTTAGCCTTTATTTCTTTCTCACTTAACTTATCAATTTTATCAAGCTCTCTTAAAATCTGCAAACTTTTTCCCTTAATTCCTGCAGTTTCGATAATTTCATTGATTAATTTCCTGTTTCCAACATAAATAACATTTTCAATTTCAAGCTTATTCAGGACTCTTTCTGCAACTGCAAGAATCTCTGCTTCATCACTCGCACTGCTCCCAATTGTATCAATATCACACTGAGTAAACTGCCTGAATCTTGCAGAAGAGGTCGGCTCGTCTCTGAAAACTTCTCCAATTTGATATCTTTTGTATGGAAGTTTTTGGTTCTTGGCAATCCTCTTTAACTGGAATGTAAATTCATATCTTAATGCAAGTTCCCTTTCCCCCTTGTCTCTTAATTTGTAAATATCACTCACTGCCTCGTCATTCCTGTTTTCACCTCTTACAAATTCTTCATTTTCTATAATTGGGGTTTCTGCAAGCTGGAATCCATATCCCTTAAAAGTTTCAGCTAAGATGCCTTTTATTCTCTGTCTTTTCTCGGCTTCTTCTCCGGTATAATCTCTGAATCCTTTATTTATTGCTATGTTCATTTTTAGATTTCTTTTTGGATTTTTTATTTAATAAAAATATTATTATCATTACTATTCCCCAAACTAAAAAGATTATATATGAAATAAAAACTATAGTATTAATATGCACTTGGCAAATAAATATCACAATATTGGCTAACATAAGAACTGACATAATAATTCCAATTCTCTTCCAAAGGATTTCTTGCTTTTTATCTCCTGTTTTTGGTATATTCATTTTCTTTTTTCCAGTTGTTTATTTAAATCATCAACTTTTCTTTTAATTGATAAAACAATTCTCTTAATATTCCTTTTGTTTCTTCTTTGTTCATCTTTAACTCCCCAAATTACAACTTTTTTCTGCAAAATTCCTTTGTGATAATTAAAAATAACTCTTGGTATATCATTGGCAACAACGATGATTAAATCAGATTCTATTAATTCCTTTTGTGTTACAGGCACAGCTCTTCTTTTGTTAATATCAACTCCCAGCAATTTTTTCGCAACCCCTCTTTGGACATTATCAGATTCAGCTCCCATAATCAGCCCTCTGCTGATAACTTCAATGCTTTTGTTCCTGTTTATTTTCTTGAAATATTCTTCAGCCACTCGGCTTCTAAATACATTATATTTGCAGATAAATAGTATTTTCATTTTGATTTCTTTTCCCATAAAAGTTCTTTTTCCTTTTTATTTTCTTTGATTATTTTAAAACCTAGTTTTTTCAATATCTTCTGAGAAGCCTTATTATCCAAATCTGTATTTGCTATAATTTTATTTAATTTTAATTGTTTGAATCCAAAATTTAATATTTTTTTACTTGCTTTTGTTGCTATCCCCCTACCCCTAAAATTTCTTAAGATAAAATAACCCAGTTCATAATCTTCGTTCTCTTTATATAATGCAATGCTACCAGCAAATTTTTTATTAATCAGAATTGCAAATTTGTAATTTTTCTCTCTTCTAAACAAAGATTTTAATCCCTTAAAGAGATATCCAAAAAAGGACTTGTCTAATTCTTTAGAATCTTGCTTATTTAATGTTAATCTCAA